>OBWG01000620.1_pt1 | contig 22440 bp, 24 predicted proteins | sample 1495221 | NCBI WGS metagenome assembly OBWG01 (sample SAMEA2580053, study PRJEB22360) | human gut metagenome | reverse complement strand
CACGAAACCCCTCCATCACTGGAGGGGTTATTACTATTCTAACTATATACAATTATATCATACTATACAAAGTATGTACATTTTTACCATAAACCGATCATATGTTGTGCTACAAGGCTTACGGCTGTGATAGCAATCCAGCAACAAGCACCTAATGCAAGGGCAGAGCCACCAGATTTCAATAATTTTACAATATTAGTATTAAGGCCGATCGCCACCATGGCCATTGTAATAAAGTATTTGGAAATTGTTTTGAAGATACTTAAGAATCCGATATCTACATTAGCATAGGATAATGCTGTTGTAATAAGGGAGCAAATTACAAAGTAGAGAACGAATTTAGGGAAGATTTTCGCAATGCTTACACTAGAGCCATCTGTTTGAGATGCATTTTGTTTTGCTTTGTATACTTGGTAACTAGCAAGACCTAAACAAATAGGAATAATAGCAAGGGTACGAGTTAATTTAACGATTGTTGCATATTCTAGTACTTGTGTACCAGTGCCTTTCATACTATCCCATACAGCAGCAGTTGCAGTTACAGAAGATGTATCGTTTACAGCAGTACCTGCGAATAAGCCAAAACCCATGTTGGAAAGACCGATAGCATCGCCAAATTGAGGGAAAACGAAAGCGGCTACTACATTGAAGAAGAATACAACAGAAATCGCTTGTGCAATATCTTGATCTTCTGCCTTAATAACTGGTGCTGCCGCAGCGATAGCGGAGCCACCGCAGATGGAAGAACCTACACCGATAAGAACGGCCGTATTGGAATCGATGTGGGTTAGGCGATAGATAACATAAGCCACGATTAAGGATGTAGCGATGGTAGAGATAATGACAGGTAAAGAAATCCAACCTACATGTAAAATCTGTGTAATGTTAAGCCCAAAGCCTAATAAGATAACGGCCCATTGTAAAATCTTTTTGGATGTAAATCCAATGCCAGCACCTGTTTTTTCTCGTTTCCAAGAGGTGAAGATAGTGCCAATAATTATACCTAAAATGATGGCAAAGATTGGACTACCTACTAGATGAAACTGCTGTCCTAGTAGCCAACAAGGAATAGCGAGAACGGCACAGAGCAAAATGCCTGGCAACGTTTTTTGATTGATACCCATTATAAAACCTCCTTACTGTACATACAGTTTACGTCATATGCGGTATCATGTGGCGTTTGTTTTCTATAGTATTAATAGTACCACAGGAGTGGTTTTTTAATCTACTATTTATGTAAGAAATATACAATATATTCATCTTTGTGAATGTATTGGTGCTGGTGGATATTAGTATGAATATTAATGATGAATATAGAATTATTATGTAATTAATGGTCTTTTTATGAGCTTGATAAGTTATAATAATTATTTATAAATGATAAATTTAACTTGTTTTGTGATGAATACGGTGTATATAATGAGTAGAATCTATTTCAAGTGGAAATAGAATACATATAGTGAGGTACCTTATGATTGACATTGCAAAAATAATAGAAACTAATAAAGAATATGTGAAACAACACCCTGAACTACCTAAGGCTGGGTTAACAAGCCACCCTACTAAGAAGCTTGGCATCGTAACATGTATGGACACACGTTTAGTATGCATGTTAGAAGACGCATTAGGGTTTGATCGCGGTGAAATCATCGTTATTAAAACTGCAGGTAACAGCGTAACACAACCTATCGACAATATCGTACAAAGTCTACTCGTAGCCACCTATGGGATGGAAATTGAAGACGTACTAATCATCGGTCATGAAAACTGCGGCATGATAGATTTTTCTGCTACAACATTTATGGAATCTATGAAAGCAAAAGGCATTAGCGAAGATGCAATTCGCATGATCGAACCAGGCCTTATCGACTGGATGGACCGGTTCCATATATCTGAAGATAATGTAATCTATACAGTTAACTTTTTGCGCCACCATCCACTATTCCCAAAAGGAATGGGATTCTATGGAGGGATGATGGATCCTGATACAGGCGAATTCCGCTACCTCGAAATATAATCCGAGATTTGATGGGGCCCAAGTTGATTTGTACATTTAAGTGAAAAAGGACGCGAACTAACCTCTACGCTCCAAAGCGAGCTAAGTCGCTAATCGGTTAGTTCGCGTCCTTTTTCCTACTGTACCAATGAATTAGTCCCATCAAATCTGAATGCCATTAACGAGTTAGCGTAATTTCGCTGTATCGAGAGGGGGGAGAAGTTAATGGGGCCCCTTTACATAACTACATTTAGGTAAAAAAGAGTGATGACTAACCTCTACGCTCCAAAGCGAGCTAAGTCGCTAATCGGTTAGTCATCGCTCTTTTTTTGTATATTTGATAACTACTTTTGTTTATGAATAAATGATGAAGATTTAACCATCTGTTTATGAAATAGAGATGAAAGTTAAAGGGTTGTTGATAAAATACCAATAGTATTGATTTATTATTTGTTTATAGGGGGATATATGTTTAATAATGGTTTAAAAAAAGAAGCACTTTCTAGTTTGAAAAAAGAAAAAGGGTTATATGATGAACAGTTAACAACAACTGTTAATACTCTAGAGGGATTTCATAATAGTAAACTTAAAATAAAAGATAAAGTAAAAAAATTTCATGATGAAATCGAAAGAATTGGTGGAAAACCAGATAATGTTGAAATAGAGTTGCAACAAATTAAAACTGAATTAAATAAATTTGATAGTGAAATAAAAAGACTAGAAAGTGAAGTTGATAATCAGAACTTTGGTACATTGACAGGGGCCGGTGTTGCTGCAGGTGCAGGTATAGCAGCATTTGGACCTACTGCCGCAATGGCTATAGCTACTACATTTGGTACCGCGTCAACTGGTACGGCCATTGCAACATTATCTGGTGCTGCAGCTACTAATGCTGCATTGGCTTGGCTTGGTGGAGGAGCTCTTGCTGCTGGTGGTAGTGGTATTGCGGGTGGTAGTGCATTAATAGCTGCAACAGGGCCTGTTGGTTGGACTATTGGTGGAGCCGCACTTGCTATTGGTGGCTTTATGGCTAATAGTAAGAATAAGGAGATTGCTAGAAAAGCAACTGAGCAGATTGAAAAATTAAAAGAAGAAAAAAATAAACTAAAAGAACTAACTACTAAAGTTGAATTACATTGTAAAGAATTAGAAAAACAAGAGGGAGTTTTCTCTTATATTGTAGATAATTTTAACTTAGGTAAAAGAAGTCATTGGACTGAACTTACTGAGAGCGAAATGAAAGATATTGGGTCTGCAGCTAATATTGCATCTGTAATGGCAAAAATGTTGAATGAAAAAGTAGCCTAGTATTAAGATTAAGACTAAAATTAATTATTAAGTTTATTTAGTGTAAATGGTGGTTTATTAAATTATGAGTACATTAGCATTAACTAATGTAATAAATGAGTATCAATATGATGATATAGCCCAACATGTTAAGGATATTTCCTTTGACCGTTATGATGCTATGTTTGCAGGTATGTCAGGTCTGATGGCTGGTCTTATTGACGTGTTTTTTGTCGGTGTACCCGATACTGGTGCTTTGACGAAAATGGCAGATAATGTAGTTGATGATTTAGTTAAAAAGGCTGCAAAGTTATCAGGATGGAACCCCAAATCTGGACAAGAAAACAATATAGCATCTGCTATAGGTTATTTTGAACGTAATTTTAAGGTTAATTATGACCATAGAAGTTCAGTGGATGTTAATGGTGCATTTAAAATGGCTACTATTAATCATCATATTAAGTCTTTAGGTCATAGCCCAGATCCTATAGGATTATTTTTTTCAATTTTAGATCAGTTCACAAATACAGCGACTTATGTGTCTGATGGGAAACTCATCAGAATAGATACTACGGATAGCGATTTTCGCTTGGAAGGCAGTAATTTTATTGCAAAGTTATTTTCCGGCTTTGTTAATTGGTTGGGGCACGTATTATCTGATATCGCAGGTTCATCCGGTAGTAGAGGGAATGGTGGAAGAGGTAGCGGGTTACCAATTCCGTTTATGAATTTATTTCAATTTATTAACGTTGGTCAATTTCAGGTCGGAAAGCATTTAAATGATTTTGCTACTGTAATGGTAAAAGTATTTCAAGAGGGATACGATTTTAGACATGGTCTTGCTATGGCTGTACCAGTATTATTTAATGAATTGATGATAAGAGCATTTTATGTAATTCGAAGACATTTTCAGTATAAGTTGCCTTGGCGTGAATGTTTACCTAGCATGAAAGACAAAACGCTACGCTGGATGCTACTTATCAGTACGGGTGCTATGTGTCTTGTTGATGGTGCTGATGCGGTTATTCGTGGTGGTGGCAATGCAGTTTTAATCTTTTTGAGAATGAATCTGATTGCATGGATTCGATTAATATATCTAGTTCTTAAAGAGCTTTATATATTTGTTAAGCCTATATTAAAAGCACTTTGGAAGCATGTTAAATCATGGATTACAGATAAGGTTCTTACTGCTTTTGAAAAGAAACAAATTGCTGCCTTTTATGATCGGATTAATAATTACCAAGTAAAACTTGATGAAGAATTTAAGTTATTCTATGATGAGCTTTTAGAAGAACATAAGACGAATATGCTCTATATACAGGCTGTTAGTGATGCGCAAAATTCTGACGATGCTATTAATAAATCAATTCTTTTAGCAAGACATTATCAGGTTGATGAGAAATCTATAATGCACAATACTGATGATGTGCGCAAAAAGCTTTTTGGAGGATAATAAACAAAAATAGCCTAAAAATATAAGATGTAGAAAGGATGCTTTAGATACTTAGTATTAAGGCATCCTTTTATTATATTCTTTTTTAGTTAAAATGTAGCGATGTATCCGGGCCCCATATAGTCCTATTACGGTAAACCTTAAGCGTAATAATAGGTTGACTATATATTCCCTTTCGCTGTATATTGTAGTTAGATTGTAAACTTAATCACATAAGTTAGTTAACCTATGCGGCGGTGAGTATTCGCTTGAGAGGAGCCATGTATGAAGCAGTTAGGTATTTCTATAATTGGTACGGATACGGATGTAGGCAAGACGTTTGTAACAGGCTTGTTAGGGGCTATGGCTGTAGATGATGGTTTTGCCGTCGGTATGGTGAAACCCGTATCTTCTAGCGCGGTACCTTTTCCTGAGTGCGTAACGATGGATGAGGATAATTATAATGTAGGCCTTGAAAGTAAGGATGCTACGCATTTAATGCGTGCTGTAGGTATTCCTGAGTCCCGTCGTCATGAAGTAAATCCCTATGCGATTGCTGGAGATTTTTCTCCTCGTCTTGCAGCGGAACTAGCAGGCATAGAAATCGATTATGATAGTGTTGTACAGCATACTTTAGATGTGGTAAACCGCTATGATCTAACCTTTGTAGAGGGGGCAGGTGGTATCACGACTCCTCTGTATGGCGATAAAACATTCACCGATTTTATGAAGGATATAAAATTACCAGCTATTGTCGTAGCAGATGGTCGACTTGGCTCTATTAACCGTGCCATTTTGACTTGTGAATATGCAAAGATGCATGGTATCGAGGTGAAAGCTATCATCGTAAATGATACGACAGCAGTAGATCCATTCTTGTTGAAAACAAATGTAGCTGACATGGAACGTTATACAGGGATTCCTGTCCTAGCTGTTGTACCGCCATACCAAGGGCCAGATATTCAAAAGGTTCAACTTGGTTGGGCTCGCTCGTTTATTGATTCTAAGAAGTTATGGAATACAGTGTTAGGTCTATAAAGCTTAGATAGAATGATTTTGTATAGATTAGATCTACAGTTCTGTATAGATTAGCTCTACAATTTTGTATATATTAATTAGTTATGTAATAGAGAGTTATAGTTTGTAATACTTGTTAAGTATGAGGTGACAGAATGGCAGAGAAACAGCTTTCACAAGCAGCACAATGGGACCACGAGTTTGTATGGCATCCATTTACACAAATGCAAGATTGGCTAGCACAGGAGCCGGTAGTAATCGAACGCGGTGAGGGGGTTTTCCTCATCGATGAGAACGGTAAAAAGTATTATGATGGCGTTTCCTCCTTGTGGGTTAATATTCACGGTCATAATCATCCTATGTTAAACCAAGCGTTGAAAGATCAAATCGATAAGATTGCTCATAGTACTTTATTGGGGTTAGTGAGTCCTCCATCTGCACAATTGTGTAAAGAACTTGTAGAACTTGCTCCAGAAGGCTTAGATAAAGTATTCCTATCTGATGATGGCAGTACGGCTATCGAGGTAGCTATTAAGATGGCGTATCAATACCGTCAACAAGTAGGACAAACGAAAAAGACTAAGTTTATCGCACTCAATGCTGGCTATCATGGAGATACATTGGGTACTGTATCTGTAGGTGGGATTCAGTTGTTCCATCAAGTATTTCATAATCTATTATTCAAACCATTAACTTTGCCAAGCCCTGGGGTATATGCAGATGTAGCCGATCGAGATAAAGCCTTTGAAGAATCCTTGGCTGAACTAGAGCGTATCCTTAATGAAGAAGGCGATGAAATTACAGCGCTCGTTATGGAACCACTCGTACAAGCAGCAGCAGGCATGCTCGTAATGCCTCACGGCTATTTGAAACGAGTTCGTGAGTTGACAGAAGAGCATGATGTATTCCTTATCGTCGACGAAGTAGCGACAGGATTTGGTCGGACTGGTAAATTCTTTGCTTGTGAACATGAAGGCGTATCTCCAGACTTCATGACCTTGTCTAAAGGCATTACGGGCGGTTACATGCCGTTGGCGGCGACTTTGACTACAAAACGCGTGTTTGATGCATTCCTTGGTACCTTTGAAGAAAAGAAAACCTTCTATCATGGTCACTCCTATACAGGGAATGCCTTGGCGTGTGCCGTTGCATTGGCTTCCTTGAAAGTTTTCCGCGATGAAAAGGTTATCGATCAATTACCTGCGAAAGTGGATGCTTTCACAAAGGCCTTAGAACCTATTAAGTCCTTAAAGCATGTTAAAGAGGTTCGTCAACGGGGCCTCATCGTAGGTATTGAGCTTGAAAAAGACGTGGCTACGCACGAAGCATATCGTCCAAATGATGCGGTTGGTGCTAAGGTAGCCATCCTTGCTCGTGAACAAGGTCTCATCTGCCGTCCTATCGGTGACGTAGTTATCCTCATGCCTCCATTGGCATCCACTGTAGAACAATTAGAGGATATGGTTCGTATCGTTGGTGAAAGTATCCAACGTGCTACCGAAGAAGAAGGCTTGTTGGAAGATTTACGTCCAATTATTTTGTAAATGATAAGGCGCACCTTAATATTGAAATGTAAGGTATAGGGTTTATTTTATCCATCTATTAAGCATATGTAATGAAAATAGCTACACCTATTGCTTCTTTACGCCTGTGTAAAGACCGTTAGGTGTAGCTTTTTTATATGAAAAAATCGATATTTTCATGAAATCTTTAAAATATATTCTATACATTCTCAAAATTCGATGATTAATTAGTATATCTATGATACTATATAGGTATAAAGGAGGTCATCGTATGGACATTTATGTAATTATGCAAGTTCTTATTTTATTTGGTGCCATCTTCCTTGGTGTTCGCCTCGGTGGTATGGGCATCGGTTACGCTGGCGGCCTTGGTGTAGTGTTATTAAGCCTTGGTATGGGTATGTTCCCAGGTCAGATTCCTTGGGATGTAATTCTCATCATCATGTCTGCTATCGCTGCCATTTGTGCCTTACAGTTAGCCGGTGGTCTTGATTATTTGGTGCGTATTGCGGAAAATATTTTGCGCAAAAACCCTAAACACATCAACTATTTGGCACCAACAGTAACGTATTTCTTAACTCTACTAGCAGGTACTGGTCATACAGCATTCTCTATGATTCCGGTAATTGTAGAGGTGGCGAAAAGTGAAAACATTAAGCCATCTGTACCATTATCCATCGCCGTTGTAGCGAGTCAAATCGGTATTACAGCGAGTCCAGTATCCGCAGCAGTTGTTGCAATGAGTGGTTTCCTTGAGCCATATGGCGTAAACTATCCTACATTGCTTGCTATCTGTATTTCTACAACATTCGTAGCGGTTATGATTACAGCGTTTATCATGTCTACTTTTGCGAATAATGACTTGTCTTCTGATCCAGTTTATCAAGAGCGTTTGGCAGCAGGTCATGTGGCACCGCCTCGTGAAAAAAATACAGATTTCGCTTTGAAACCAGGTGCAAAAACTTCTGTATTGATTTTCTTAATTGGTATTATTTGTATCGTATTCTATGCAACTGCAATTTCCAAAAATATTGGTCTTGTTAAACCAGTTATTTTTGGTCGAAATGATGCTATCATCGGCTTCATGATGATTATTGCAGCAGCAATCACTTACTTCTGTAAGATTGATACAGCACAGCTTGTTAATACTAGCACATTCAAATCCGGTTTATCCGCATGTGTCTGCGTACTAGGTGTAGCATGGTTGGGTGATACTTTCGTAAAAGGTCATATTCCTGAAATCAAAGCTCTTGCTTCTAGCATGGTAACGGCATATCCGTTCTTGTTAGCCGTAGCATTCTTCTTTGCCAGTACATTGTTGTATAGCCAAGCAGCAACTACACAAGCATTGGTACCTGCTGTAATTCTAGCTCTCGGTATTACTCCAGAGAACCCAGGATCCGTATACATTATTATCGCATCCTTCGCAGCTGTATCTGCACTCTTCGTATTGCCTACATACCCAACACTTTTGGGGGCTGTACAAATGGATGATACCGGCTCTACACGAATCGGTAAACTCGTATTTAACCATCCGTTCTTTATCCCTGGCGTACTATCCATTGCTATCGCAGTAGCACTTGGCTTTGTAGTAGCTCCATTGATGCTGTAATTGGTGAAAGCTAAACAAGGCTTATACGAAATATATTAACATTATAAAAGGACGTAACTTTAGAGGTTACGTCCTTTTGGTTTGCTTATGTATTATTTGTTTTTGCTATTACATTTCTTACAGAGACCTGCAATTTCTAGATGATGTTCTGTGACGGTAAAACCTGCATCGGAGAGCTCTTTGGGCATCTCTACAACAGGGCAAGTATGGAGTGGAACCATAGTGCCACAGATAGTACATACCGCATAGTGGCGGTGTGAATGTGGCGTAATTTCATAGTAGGCCATATCGCTACCCATGAGTGTTGTACGGGTAACGATTCCCTTTGTTTCTAGTAATTCTAGGGTGCGGTAGATAGTAGACATCCACGTAGTATCGCTATCGCCTAATTTTTCAGCAATCTCAATAGCTGTCATAGGTTTATCCGCTGTTGTTAACACAGACCAAATGGCTTCGCGCTGTTTGGTCTTTTTTATGCCTTCTGGCCAAGTTGTTGTGTTCATAACTCTCTTTCACTTCTATTTTAATACTAAACGTGCTATACACTTGCATAGCTAGATGTCTTATATGGCTAATGACTAGATGTATTATACGGCTAACAATTAGATGCTTTATATGGCTAATAATTAGATGCCTTACTATGAATATAATGTAGCTGTTTAAATATATTAACTATTATTTTGTTATTTGCTAAATTGCATTCGTCTTATGATCGCCCGAATATTTTTAATGACTAACACCACTAGCAAGATTCCTACCGATGTTAGAGATACAAAGCCACCAGGAGCTACGTTGAGGTAGTAAGATCCGAATAGGCCAATAATCATAGCGAGTAAACTAAAGCCAATGGAGCATAGTAAAGTCATTCTAAATCCTTTTTCTAGTTGTAGTGCCGATGCTACAGGTAAGGCAATCATAGCACTTAACACGAGGACACCAACGATTTTAATCGAAATAGACACTGCTGCAGCCATTAGGATGGCAAAGATATAGTTAATAAAATCTACCTTAACACCGGCTACGCGAGCTGCTTCTTCATCGTAAGCGATGTAGAGTAAGGAGTTATACAAGAAGTATAGAGTTAATACTGATAAAATAGTAAGCACCGCAATGCTTATCATATCTGCTGTATTTACTGTTAAAATGCTACCGAAGAAAAACACATTAGCATTAGCTTTCAACTTGCCTGAACTAATGAGGGTAATAGCTGTACCGATACTAAGGGATAAAATAATAGTAAGAATCAAATCGAGGTGGTGGGAGAAATATTTCCGCAAGAACTCGATGAGGGCACCACAGATGGCGGTAAAGATGAAAGCCCCTAAGATAGGGTTTGTACTTGTTAATAAGCCTAGGGTAATACCTGCCAGGGATGCGTGGCTCATGGTATCGCCAATCATACTAGACCGGCGTAATACCATGAAAATACCGATACATGGACATAATAGTGATATGCAGATGGCTACGAAGAAGGCATTTTGCATAAAGTCATAACTAAACATGGCGCACCTCCTCAGTTGTAGTATCATCGGCCTGAGCCTGAGCCTGAGCCTGAGCCTGAGCCTGAGCCTGAGCCTGAGCCGTCACATCTGTGAAGCAGGAACAATTTCCGTGATCTACAGGGTTACGACCTGTATTATGCATGATTTCGCAAGCGTATTGCTCAGGTGAGCAAAGGTGGCCGTGGCCATTTGAGATATGGTAGATGTTGGTAGAATTAGCGATTGCCATTTCCAAGTTATGTTCAACAGAGATTATCGTAATATGATGCTTTTGGTTTAAATCCCGAAGAAGTGCGTAGATGCCTTCTTGGCTTTTTCTGTCGATGCCTGTGGATGGTTCATCAAGGATGATGAGGTCAGGGCTGCCGATAAGGGCTCGGGCGATGGATACTCGCTGTGCCTGACCACCAGAGAGCTTACTGATGAGGCGGTCTTTAAATTCCGTCATATGAGTGAGCTCTAATACGCGATTAACTTCATTTTTATCTTTTAATTTTAAAAGCTTGCGGTAGGAGTCGAGGATTTCTTTTACCGTAATAGGAAAGCCCGCATGGGAGAAATCATTTTTCTGTGATACATAGCGAATGTTGTTGCTATCTAGTTTGATTGAGCCTTTCACAGGAGTAAGAAAACCTAGGATAAGACGTAGCAGGGTACTTTTACCAGACCCATTGTCCCCGACGATGGATATATAGTCACCGCTATGAATATGTAGATTTAGGTCGTTTAACACGTAAGGTGGCTGACCTTGATAGGAAAAATAAAGATGTTCTATGGATAACATATAAAAAACCACATTTCTAATTGACAAAATTCTGAGTAAGTTTATACTATAACTATATTACAAATGCAACTGAGTCGCAACTGCAATAAAAGAATAAGCAGTATTCTATGAAGGCATAGCGTTCAGGATTAACAAAAGGAGGACTACGATGGTCAAGAAACTGGTTTTGTTAGTTGTAGGCATTATGATGGCCGCTTTATTTGCAGGCTGTGGTAATGATGCACCGAAGGAACAAGCAAGTAAAAAGATCCAAGTGGTAACAAGTTTTAATGCGATGGCTGAATTTACAAAGGCTATTGGCGGTGACAAGGTAGAGGTATCTACTATTATTCCAGATGGCGTTGAGCCACATGATTTCGAGTTGAAACCAGAAAATATGAAACAATTGGCAACAGCTCAAGTATTCGTTTATAACGGTTTTGGTATGGAGCCTTGGGCACAACAAGCTATCGAAGCAGCTAAAAATGATAAGCTCGTAACTGTTGTAGCTACTAAAGGCGTAGAAGCTATTAAAAATACTGATCCTGAAGAAATTAAGGAACATGGTGCAGAAGATCCACACGCATGGTTATCTTTAAAAGACGCTAAAATTGAAGTGAAAAACATCAAAGATGCTCTTGTAAAAGCTGATCCAGCAAACAAGGATTACTATGAAAAGAACTACACTGAATATGTTGGTAAACTAGATGCAATGATTAAAAAGTATGAAGAGCAATTCGCTAAAGCTCCTCATAAAAACTTTGTTACAGGCCATGCGGCATTCGCTTACTTAAGCCGTGACTTTGGTTTGGAACAAAACAGCGTAGAAGATGTATTTGCTGAAGGCGAACCAAACGCAGCGCAATTAGCTAAACTTATCGAATACGTTAAAGAAAATAACATCACTACTATCTTTGCAGAAGAAATGGCTAGCCCAGAAGTATCTAAAACTTTGGCAAAAGAAGTGGGTGCTAAGGTAGAAACTATTTACACTATTGAAAGCAAAGAAGACGACAAAACATACCTACAACGTATGGACGAAAACCTTGCAAAAATTGCAGAATCTTTGAAATAAGATAAACGAAGAGCAGCCCTAATGGGCTGCTTTTTTATTTGGTATGGTATGTTAGTTTCAACTAAAGTTTAACGAATATAGTATAATATATATTACGAGATAAAATAAAAAGGAGGTCCAATATGGTTATCACTAATAAATTAGGCATTACTGATTCTCCTACTTTGGCTAGGGAAGAAGAGCGAATAAGTAAAAAGTCTGCAGCTAGATTATTTGAGCAGAACTTACTTAATAACATGTCTAGTGGTACTTGGACTACGTTACAAGACATCCATAAGATATTATTTCAAGATATATATGACTTTGCTGGTGAGCTACGTACTGTAAATATTTCTAAAGGGAACTTCCGTTTTGTTCCTGTTATGTATCTATCTGAAGCGGTTAAAACTATTGAAAGTATGCCACAAAATTCATTTGATGAAATTGTAGAGAAGTATGTAGAAATGAATGTGGCTCATCCTTTTAGAGAGGGGAATGGACGTAGTATGCGTTTGTGGCTTGATCATATGCTTTGTGTTGAACTACAAAAAACTATTGATTGGAGTCAAATTGATAAGGAAACATATTTATCTGCTATGGAGCGCAGCCCTGTAAATGATTTAGAAATTAAAGCTGTATTAGCGGAGGCGCTTACTGACGATATCAATAACCGGGAACTATTTATGAAGGGCCTTGATCATAGTTATTATTTTGAAGGATATCAATTGTTTAAGAGTGAGGAGTTATAAGGTAGAGTATTATGAATGGTTTGTTTGGTCCTTATATAGAAAAATGGATGCATTTTGTGACCATTAAAAATATGTTATTACTAGCTATTGGATCTCTAATTATAACTGATTTAGGTTTATACATATTGATGTTGCTTTTCCCAAAGAGTCCATTTTTTAAAACTCTTATTTGGGAGGTTATCAGTCCTGTAGAACTTGAGGCAGTTGCTATTATTGGTTATGTACTTGGAATTGCAGTATTTATTCTTGTAGCCTCTGGTATTTTATATGGTGTTTTTAAGGTGTTTAAGGGGCAAGTTACCTATAAGCAACTAGTGGCAGACTTGCTTTTAAATAGCTGTATTGCCAGCTGGATTCATTTGATATTTGTACTTGTTGCTGCGCCTACTTATCTCTTGTTAGACTTACGTATTCGAGGTGGTACGGGCGGATTAAGTACGATGGAGCTCTTTAATGTCTTTGTTATGGCTCAGCTTATGTCAAAGCAATTTGGCGTAAATCCTTGGATAACGGGGATTTCCTTTTATATAGTATCCTTCATCTTTGGTGTTGGCGGTATTATGTTATTCATGACAACTTAAATACATATGTAATTGAAAGGTTGGTAGATTCTGTTAAGGCAGCTACCAACTTTTTTTATTTGCTAATCGTGGCCGCCAATCAATTTAAAATAAATTTATATTTATTTTAAAAGTATCTTGTGATACAATGAAAAACATATATATGTATTGTTTACGTTTGTAGGAGGGCTTATGGAAACAAAATGGTATTCAGATTTTAAGGAGTTGTGTATATCTCCCTTTAAGAAGGGAATCCCCCAAATCGTAGCGTATGGATCGTGTATGAAAGGCTTTTACGGGGCTGCAGCAGTCAGTGTTGTAGGCTCACTGCTCACCACGTTTATACCGGCTCTTATTATATCGATGATGCAGTTGCATCATACATTTTATGGTCGTATTTTTGTAATGAGTGCCAATGGTGGCGTTGCTATGCAATTAGCCTTTAATCTATTTCTTACCTTTTTAGGTTTATCTCTTAATGCCTATTTAGTTTCTTGGGTGGCTAATAAATTTGATGCTCAGACGACTCCGCAGGAAGTGCTAAAGGTGAATTGGTATTCCTACGCGTATGGACAATTACTGGCGCTTATTGGTGGGCTTTTGATAATGCCTGCTAGCATCTATTTCTTTATTAATATTGATAATTTCGGGCCTTTACAAGATCCACTCGACTTACCTTTGTCGATTATTCTATATGTACTTATCTCTTTCTTTATCCTAATGGGGATTTCTCTGTGGACTTGGTGGGTAAGTCTAAATTTATTAAGCCAACAAATTAACAAACCTAAACTCTCAACATTTGGTATTAGCCTATTGGCTGGTCTCATTCCATTTGTTATCATAAGTGCTATTATGGCGTTCATAGTTTTTACAGTAATGAACATGAGATATTCTAGTGGGTTATTTTAAATAGCCATACGTAGATTGTATGTGATGTAGAGTTATAGTTTTGGAGGTTTTATGGAAAGAAAATGGTATTTAGATCTGTGGTTACTAGTTACATCCCCCTTTAAACGTGGTATTCCAGAGATTGTAGAGTTTGGTACAATTCAACGAGGCTTTGCTGCAACGGTAGCAATGATTGTGATAACATTAGTATTTTCTGTTATTACAGATTTGGTATTAGCTTATGTGTTTGATGTTCACATAGATAAATTGGGTAGTGTTATGGGCCAATTTGCTGGTCTAGGTCTTATGTCATTAACTCTTGGCATGATAGCTATGTTTGCTGTTTTAGCAATTTATTCTGTAATTTTAAGTCAGGTAGCTAATAAGTTTGGGGCCCATACTAATTATGAATCCGTTTTAAAGATTTGTTGGTATCAAAGTGCATATACTCAATTTCTATCAATAATGATAGGACTCCTTGAAATTATGCTGACTATCATAGCAAAGGGCTTAGGCTTTTATGAGGCATCATCAACGATTGGATTAACCATATTTAACTACTTTTTCCAACTTATCAATCTAGGTACTTTTATATGGTTTTGGTGGGTCAGCTTATCACTTATGGCGCATCAAATTGAAAAGAATCGTTTGGCTACATTTGTAATTACCCTTATATCTGCTTTAATTCCCGTCTTAGCTATTGGCATCTTGGTAGGTATCTTTATTCTTGCTGCTCGTATGTAATTAAATAGTTATGAAAATAATGAAAGCAAGGTATGAATGTACCTTGCTTTTGTGCTATAATAATGAACAGAAAATGAATTAATAATAAACTCATTGTTTAAATTCGTGATCGTTGTGTTGTGTGCCGCATCATCCAAATTTGGGTGGTGCTTATTCTTGTTGTGTAAAAGGTGGTGAGCGATATGATGGTTGGTTTAGTAGAGTTTGTGTATCGCTTATTAAACCCCATTGAAGAAAAAAGTCCACGCATGTATCACTTTGATGTTGCTTATGGGCAATTAATAGGAATGCTGTTATTGTCACTCATATGCTATCAATTTACCATCGTTGGTGAAGGTGTATATATAGATGCTATACGTGCGTTTATACGCAATTCTTCTTTATTAGTGAAGTGGCAATTATTTTCCCTTCCAGTTGGTCAACATGAAATACAAGTTTTCTTTGAACAGCTAGGAAAGCCGCGAGAGTTTTGGAATGCAGGGCGCTTTACGTGGGTAATTGTAAAAGGCATTCTTATGGCTGGAATCATTGTTGGGTATGCAATGATACAAAAGCGTAAGTTTTACGTACGTGCTATAGCGACAGGTGTGTTGCATATGATGGCCGTTGCTCAATTGGTAGTTGCTTTGTATACATTTACAGCAGGTATCATGTTGATTCTTACAACTGTACCATTATTACTACAGGCCGTTATTGGATTCTGTATGATTGTTTTATGTGTTTTAAGTACAGGGTTATTGTTACAAACGATGGGACGTATTACAGGGGCTTGCATTAGCGGAACTACCTATGAAGGTTTGAGCGTTATGCTCGTGGCTATTCTTGTATCACTTTTGTGTGAAGGTCTTTATATGTTGACTCGATAAAATACATATACTATAGTTAGGACGAGGTACGCCTCGTCCTTTTTGTATGGCTCGATGATTTCTACTTTTCTATTGTGCTGCTATTAGCCATATATAACGTCGGCCCACTCAGTATTAATTATTACGAATTCCCTAAAGTATAGGTTAAATATAAGGAGTATCTATGAATTGGTATAAGGATATATTGCACTTGTTCACAAGGTTGAGTGAGCAATCTTTTCACAATATTCTTGCATACGGCACTATAGCGAGGGCAGTGACTAATTTAGTAGTCTCTACTATTGTATTATATGGCATGACCTATGTCTTACCATTGCTGGTGAAAGCAATAGCGCCTGTGCTTGGCATAAAGCGTATGACCGGCTTTGCACATTTTGATATGATCAGTGCTGTTGCTAATGCATCTTTTTTAATTTTTCAGATTCTCATAGGAACCTTTGTTATATGGCGCTTACTTATTTTATTAGGTGGTAGTGGTACATATAGAGGGGTTATGTGCAATTATATATATGGATTAGCCTATACGAATGCACTTCGCACAGTTGTAATAGTATTTGTTCATATTCTTGGTCTTATTTTATTTGCCATATCACAGCAAAAATACGTAGCGGATATAGCGTATTTAGTTACTATGTTTAGTCAGTATTATGCTGTATTTATCTGTGCTCAACTTATGCGACGCTATGTAGGTCTTGGTATTGTTAAGACCTATATTGTAATGTTCATTGTAGCTTTACTGTCCGTATCCGTTTTACCTCAATGGATTCGGTTTTTCCATACTTTGGTCAAGTAAACAGCTTTAATATAGCTCTATATAACCGTAAGATGAAAGTCTTGCGATTTTTCTATGTTTTAATTTATATTAAAATTAATTATATATAATTTAAATATTGGAATTTATGATATAATTAATTTTAGAGTGTAGTTGAGAGCGGAGTTAGTTATGGATACGACATTTTTACGAGAGCTATCCCTATTGGTGCGTTCACCAAAGAAGGGGATAGATGAAATTTTCTGGTTTGGTACTTTAGAGAAGGGTATCAAAGCAGGGCTCGCCGGTTGGTGCGCTACCCATATGTTAGGCTTTGCCTTAGGTATTGTATTATTACCTTTGGTCGCCGCTTTTGGAGGCTTTTTATTAGGCTTTATACCTGCCGTATATGGTATATTTTCCATCTTACGTGAGGTCATTGGTCTTGGTATATATTGGTTTGTAGGTAGTTTTATTTTGTGGAAACTACTGAGTGTACTACTTGATCGAGAGTTTGACTTCAAACAAGTATTAATTGGAACAGCTTATATCGAGGGATATACAGGGGTATTGGGCTTAGCATTAATCTTAGTATCTATCATTTGTATTTACCTTGCTCCTATTTTGATGGTCCTTTTAGTTCCATTGGGGTTAGCTTATGTGGGGGCCGTTATTTACGTTGCCGTTATGCTTTTATCTCGTCTTATGAACGTAGAGCCTCTTACAGTAGGGGCTGTTTATGTGGTCTTATTTATTATCAACCTTTTATATAACTGGATTATGCGTATACTCTTTGCGTAAATAACAAAACCTCCTAGCAATTGCTAGGAGGTTTTTTATTATGCCTCAAGTTGAGCTTCGTAATGTTGTAGTAATAGGTCTACATTATCTTCGTCGTATTCAATTTGTTGAGACCATCGAGCAATTTGTTTTAAAGGGTTTCCTTCGATGGCACTCGTCATGAGCATGTACTCAGTGCCATCCTTTGCATAGCCGATGATAGCTTCTAAGGAATAGTCTGCTAACATATCGATTTGGCGATACAAGATATATTGGTAGACCTTATTAAAAATGCTCATATCTTGTTGATGTACATAACTTTTAACAGAGGTAACGACTAGGTCTATATCCTTAGACAATGAATTGACTTGTGTAGTCCAGGCCTCATCGATAGGCTCTGTAGTTTTGTAGAGATCTAATAGCTGTTTATAATACTCTCCGCTAGGGCTTGGTGTATATTGGAATAGAGCAGGCTCTAAATCAAAGGCTAATAGTTGAAATACATTTTCTAGCTTTAGACGCTCATCGGGACCAAATTCATTGTCGTCATCTTCAATGGTAAACACTAACTCTCTATTAGTACGGTCTTTTGCTAGTAGTTCTACGGATGCTTCACAGGATAAACCAACACCACATAGCTCTAGGTCTTCAATGTATTTATAAAATCGAGGATGCATATGACAGGTGTCACAAAGGCCTTCTTCGCCTAATTCGAGCACTACTTTACAAAGCCCTTTTTCGTTGAGTAAAGGACACATAGGTTGTTCTTTAGAGAATACGAAATGGCTGCCTTCCTCATCAATGGTAATCGCTTGGCGCAAGCTTTCACCAAGAGGTCCCGTCATAGTGTGATAACGCTCAGCCGTCGGTTCATCGATATCGATAGTCCAAAGCTGGCAGCATGTATTTTCACAGCGATCAGCTTTACACTGAAATTCGTGATATATTGTCGGATAAATTGAAATCATAGTCAGCTCACTTGTAGTTACAAAAATTATTCTACGTGCATTGTATCATAGGGCGTAGGTACATGCACTAATATTATAAATAAAGATTCATAAAGCTTATTGATTTAGTGTATAATTGTATATATACGATATGGTCCTGTTTGAGAGATGGAGGAGCCTATGAAATCATTACTTATAAAAGGTAGCCTTGTATTGGCGTTAGCAGCAGTGTTTGGCATGCCTAACGCGAGTGCCGCCCCTTTAGTAGCCGTAGAGCCAACTGTTGCAGTTGTTGATGGCAACCATGCAGCGATTGTCGGTGCTAATGGTTTATTAAATGCATTCATTCAAAATCATCCTACTGCGGTTATTACTGAAATTGCCTTTGATGCTGACGGTGGTCAAATTAAGTATGAGGTTGAAGGCGTTGATGAAAGCGGCAAGTATGAGTTGACTTATATCTATGCAACGAATCAAATCTTTGAAAAACGTGAAGGTGATTATCATAAATCCTTGAAGAAAAAATCTTTTGATCCTCGTGAGATTTTACCTCCAGCAGCAGTAGTTAATTTTGCTTACGCTCAAACACAAGACAAAGCTACGAGCCTTAATGAATGGTCTGTACATCATGAAAAAGGTAAGACTATTTACAAAGTTACCTTTGGTACCGAAGGGAACAAAGAGGTTGATGTACACATTGATGCTATAAATGGTACATTACTATCTGTTAAGTTTGATGACTAATGTATGATTGACTAGTAATTATAGCTTAATAATTCCTAGTTAATTAATTTTGAATATAATAATTAAATGCCTCAATATTAGTTCTTTCATAGAAAATTGCTAGTATTGGGGCGTTTTTTGTGAAAGTTTACTCATGAATGCAAATCTAAAGATAATGAGACTTATAATTATATGCCGTTCGTCCTTTATACATGGGATGAACGGCTTTTGTTATGGTATTCATAGAATATTTAAATAAAAATCGAAAGCTATAGATTTTCATTTTAAATATATGTAAATTCATTTTAGACTCACTCCAAAACGAGGTTTTTAGCATGGTTCTACATTTTGAGTTCATAGATTATCGATAGTATGTGTACCAGTCCAAGGTCGAAACTCAAATATATCGGATTTTCCAGACTATATATCTACAGTCCACGCTAGATATATGTTTTGGAACTATATCGATAACACCGAGTTGGTTATAAATATATATGTGAAATACTACATATATATGAATTATCAAGGAGGATATTATGAAAAAATCTATTCTTAAAAGTAGTATTGCTTTAGCTGTAGCTGGCGTATTCGGTGCTACTGTAGCAGTAACAGCGGCTGAACAAGCAACTCCAGTACCTGTAGCACATGACGTAGCCGTAACAGCAGCTCCTGTAGCACAACCTGTTGCAGATCAAGCAGCTCCTACAATTGAAGTAACTCCAGTGGCTAAAGCTGAGGTTGCTCCAGTAGTGCCTACAACAGAAGCTACTCCAGTACAACCTGCTCAAGATACTACTCCGGTTCCAACTGCTACTCAAGATATTAAAACTCCAGTAGCTCAAGAAATTGTAGTTCCTAGCGAAGCAAATCCTGCAGCAGCAGTTCCTACTATTGAAACAGCAGCTGTAGCAAAAGCTCCTAGTGAAATTAAAGTAGTACGCGTTGGAGATAAAAAAACAGAGCCTTCTGCAAAAGCTAAAAAAGAAGTAAAAAACAATAAAAAAGCACATGCAGACAAAGCTCCTAAAGCAAAAGCTGTAAAAGAAGAGAAAAAGGCTGATAAAAAAGAAACTACAAAAGAGGAAAAAAAAACTCTAAAAGTAGAAAATCACAACCTAGCACAAAAAGTCAGCCCACAGGCGTAGTCGATCAAAATAGTATTTTCGTAATTGGTGCTAATTATCTAATTGACCAATTTGAAAGTAAATTTGGTGACTCTAAGATTACGAATGTATCCTTCAAAGCAGCAGATAAAACTGCTATCTATGAAGTAGCTGGTTTCAATGCCAACGGCGCTCATTCTATGACTCTTGATGTAGCGACTGGCAATATAACTGAAGGTACTCCTAAAGCGTATGATGCATCTATGGAAGCTAGTGCTATTGATGCTGGTACTGTGTTACCTCCACATGTGGCAATCAATGCAGCCTTCGCACAGACTGGCAACGTAGCAACGGGTATTAACTCTTGGTCTGTAGCTAATCAAAATGGTACACCTGTATACAACGTAGAGTTCCATGATGCACAAAATAAACCTGTATCCATCGTATTAGATGCAAAAACAGGTATGGCAGTAAAATAAGTAAAACGTTATTCCTATACCACTGTAAAGCAAACCCTTTTAACACGAACACTAAACACCCAAAACTATACACACAAAACATAAATACACTTACACACACATACACAATACACACACAATAAACAATTACACACACGCAGCCCTCTGGATTGGATAGACAAACATTGACTCTCTCCTATGCCGTCTGTCGTTCAGAGGGCCCCTTATGAATTGTGGTTCCCTCCCAATCATAAGATTATATACTTGGTATATAATACTCTCTCTCACAATAAGAACGTAACTGCTTTACAGTACGCTAGGTATAGGGGAGCAGAAAAGCCCGTAATACATGTAGACCGCTGCATGTGTTACGGGCTTTTTTCGATATAACTTAATATAACTACATATGATGTAAGTTTCACAAGTGTTGAAAATGCAAAAAGCGCAGATATTATAATGTATATCTGCGCTTTTGCTTATATGGAGTCTTTAAATTTAGTATTTATACTCAGTATTTTATATATATTGGCGAGGTACACGCTCAGAGAAGCCACAGAAAATCTCGTAAGGAATCGTAGACGCAAGGGCGGCAATCTCAAGTGCCGAGATGCTTTCATGGCCTTGAGAACCTAAGAGAACAACCTTATCACCAGGTTTTACAGTAATCGTATCTGGAACGGCTACCATGAATTGGTCCATACAGATGCGGCCTACCACAGGGCAGCGTGTACCATGGATCAACACGGTGCCTCGATTAGATAAGCTACGAGGATATCCGTCAGCATAGCCTACAGGAATTGTAGCAATTGTCATAGGCTCAGGCGTAACATAGGTAGAACCATAGCCAATGCCTTCGCCTGCCGGAACGTGTTGGACATGAACGACTTCGCTATGGAAGGATAGAACAGGTTTTAGGCCTAAGCGATTTGGCACATCTAAAGATGGCATAATACCGTATTGAATGATACCAGGGCGAGCGTCGGTGAACAAGCTATCTTTTACAGATAATAAACCAGCACTATTGGCGAGGGAGAAGCGGTAATCTGCATTAGGGCGGAATGCCTTTATTTCATCTACCATGCGATGAAATTTCATAGCTTGGCTATGAGCGTGCGTTTGATCTGCAGCGTCCGCATTACTCATATGAGAGAAGAAACCGTCTACTTCAAGATTTTCGTAGGACTCAACACGTTTGATAAACTCTACAGCATCCTCAGGTTTGATACCAATACGATGCATGCCCGTGTCGACAGCTACGGCAATGCGGATGATCATATCGTGATTGTCAGCCACTTTATCGAGAGCGTCTAAATCGGTAGACTCGCAGACGGCAGGGATGGAATTCGTATCTGCTACGAGCTCAAAGGACTGAGGTCTAGTGAGGCCTAATAGATAAATTGGCACCATAATACCTGCGTTGCGAAGAGGTACGGACTCCTCGGGAATGGCAACCGCTAAGGATTCGTAACCTTCCTCTACGGCAATACGGCCCATCATAACACTGCCGTGGCCATAGCCATTGGCCTTGATAACAGCAGTAGATGTGCTCCATTCCGGTAAACTATCTTTAATTTTGCGCAAGTTCTCACGAACGAGACTTGTATTTATGGTCAAATAGGTGGGTCTCATGGTATTCCTCAATTCTATATAACATTACTTTTATTTTATAACTTTTGGGGAATTAC
>OBWG01000617.1_pt1 | contig 22561 bp, 23 predicted proteins | sample 1495221 | NCBI WGS metagenome assembly OBWG01 (sample SAMEA2580053, study PRJEB22360) | human gut metagenome | reverse complement strand
TGGCAGGAACTGATCAGGAAATCTACTGCCTTCTGAACAGCAATATCATCCATCATCTGTTCCTTCTGGCTTCCCTGTACCATCTTCTCTAACTGTTCTGTTTCCATTTGATACATACCAGCCATTTTTTCTAATTCTTTCTTAAAGTCTTCTTCACTGGCTTCGATACTTTCTGCCGCAGCGATCGCCTCTAATACAAGACGGGTCTGGATTCTCTTTAACGCCTGAGGCTTTAACTCTTCCGCGAACTTCTGGGCATCGCTTCCTGTATACTGAAGGTACTGTTCCATGTTAAGTCCCTGGTAACTGAGTCTCTGTGCGAACTCATCTGCCATCTGCTGTACCTGTTCTTCGATCATGGCATCAGGGATGTCCATGGATGCATTCTCCACTGCCTGGTCAACCAATGCATTTTCTTTTTCTGTCTTGGCAGCTTCTTCTTTCTGTGCCTTGATATTCTTCTTGATTTCTTTCTTGTAGTCTTCCAGAGTCTCAAACTCGGAAACTTCAGATGCAAACTCATCGTCTAATTCCGGAAGTTCTTTTTCTTTAATTCCTTTGATCTTCACTTCAAAAACAGCCGGTTTTCCTGCCAGTTCCGGTGCATGGTACTGTTCCGGGAACGTAACATTGACTTCGATTTCATCGCCGATATTTTTGCCGATCAGCTGCTCTTCAAAACCTTCGATAAAGGTACCTGATCCGATAACCAGAGTCTGATCTTCTGCCGTTCCTCCCTCGAATTTTTCACCATCAACAGATCCTGAGTAATCGATCAGAGTGATATCTCCGTCTTTGACCGGGCGGTCTTCTACTGTAATTTCTCTGGCATTTGCTTCCTGTTCCTTTTTGAGCTGTTTTTCAATTTCTTCTTTTGTTACGCGGATTTTCTTTTCTTCGACTTCCAGTCCTTTATAATCTCCGAGAGTTACTTCCGGTTTGACCGCGATCTCGGCTGTGAAAATAAACGGTTTTCCTTTTTCTAACTGAACCACGTCGATGTCTGGTCTGGAAACAATATCCAGATCAGAATCTTTCATTGATTCACTGTATGCTTCAGGAATCAAAATATTCGCCGCATCTTCATAAAAAACTTCTACTCCGTATGCTTTTTCGATGAAGTTTTGAGGTACTTTTCCTTTTCTGAATCCAGGTACGCTGAACTGTGATTTCTTCTTATTATATGCTTTTTTGATCGCTGCATCTAATTTTTCAGGCTCTACCTCAATCGTCACTTTTACCATATTATTGTCTAACTTTTCAACTTGTAATCCCATTCTTACAAATCCTCCTAAAATATCATTATCTTTGTTGTAGTTTTATACAAACATTAAGTCATTATACCATGACGTTTCCGACCTGTCGACTGAAAATACAGATTTTACGCCATTTCTGTCAAATAAAGCCCTACTGCTGCTTTACTCCCTGATAGACATATTCGCCGGATGTCTGCAGGATTCTCGGAGCCTTGCTTACAATTTTCACCGTGAAAGCATCTCCCTTTTTCAGATCCTTTTTGGACACTTCCAATAGATGTTCATTGTGGAATGTCGTATTGATCTTCGTCTCATCCACATACACCTGACAGAAGTTTGTGAAGTTATTTCCTTCTATAAATATGCTGTTTTCAGTCTCATAAGCTTTTGTCACATTGACCTTTCTAATGCCAAACGAGATATCCGTTGCCTGAAATGGATTTTTTTGATCCCAGACATACTGCTTGCCGTAAAGCATATCATACTGCAGTGCCTTCATGTCCTTCTGGTAATTTTTCGTGCCCTGCCGGGTCTGATGGAAACTGTTCATGACCCCGTTTTTGATGTTAAGCTTGGCGAGGATATCGGAACCGAGCTGATAAGCTTCGATCACCCCGTCCTTCTTTTTCAGCCCCATGTTGTCCCAGATAAAATAGCTTGTCTCATATTTATTCCCGTAGGTCAGATCTTTATCATCTACCTCCAGACTCGGGAGATGGTCTCCATACATCACAAGAACCGTATCTTCACCCCGTTTTTTCAATGCATTCACCAGGTCTCCCACAAACTGATCCATCTGGTATACCTGATTGGCATAGTAGGTATATTTGTTCTTTAAAGCCTCATCTTTGATTCCGCCCAACACCTTGATCTTTGGATTTTCAATAATCTCTGTCTTAGGATAATCTCCGTGCCCCTGGACAGAAATAGTATAAATATAATCTTGTCCCTTTGTGGAGTCCAAAGCGTTCAGAATACAGCCTGTGAGTATAGTATCCTTGGCCCATCCATTTTCTGTCCATTTTTTGATATTCATACATTCTTTTGAGGTGAAGGTGTCAAACCCAAGCTGGGAGAAAACCAGATCCCTGTCATAGAAGGCGGCGCTGTTGTTGTGGATGGCATGCGCGGTATATCCGTCTTCTTTCAGCAATGTAGCCATGCTCTCTGTGGTCGTCGACTGCAGCACAGTCTTGTAAGGGTATTCCGCCGCTCCGAAATGGTCCAGGTTCATACCTGTGATCGCTTCAAATTCGGAATTGGCAGTCCCGGCGCCGTAAGACGGCATGCTCAGCTGTCCGGAGGAGTATTCCTTCATATATTTGTGGAAATTCGGGAGCGGGTCCTGATTGAACTTCACTCCTTTTACCTGGGTGATATCAAAGTGTGACTCCAGCTGCACAAAAATGATATTCGGCTTCCTGACTCTGCCCTTTTTCTTATTTTGTGCCTGCTTGGTCTTTTGCTCAATCTGGTCGATCTTTTCTTCCGAATAGTTGGACGGCTTATCAATCCCGTTTTTCAACGCAGTAATCGAAAAACAATACGGTGTCCCGTAATCTCCATAGGCGATCCGGATGTTGCCGATCCTGTCTGTGAGCATATTGCTCCTGAATCCATATACGGTGGTCACTCCGAATGCTGCAAAAATAACAGCAACCGCAAGGATATTCCTTTTATATTGTAGATTCTGTTTTTTCGGCAGATAGAGAAATCCTACTACGAGCAGCACCAGTACGATTAAAATAAGTGCACCCATAAAGACGATGGCTGACGGCGAATAATAGTTGGTCATGACCGGAAGTACAGATTTCATCAGTGTGACGTCCACGTACGTGAATGGAGTATTTCTGGCACTGAGCATCAGGAAATTGACTATCCCGATGACTGACCAGACCAATGTCACTATAATGTAGGTAAACAGCCTCCGCTTAACGATCAATACCACAGAATAAGTGACAAAAATGATGAATGCGCTGTACAGAAACATCTTGGTCCTGTCATTGACAAACCCGAATACTCCCTGGTCAAATGTCTGGCGTCCTAGAACTTCCAATAAAAATGCCATGCCAAATGCCAGCACAATATTGCACAGAACAGGAACCTTCTCGATCCACTTCCCAATCTGGCTTACTATATTCTTTACCAAAGATTTCATGATACTCTCCTTACTTTGATTCTCTCTTTCAAAAAAGGCTCCGAAAAACTCGGAGATTTCTTATTTGCAAAAAGTCATACAGTGTATTATAACACTGTCATTCCAAAGTATCTATACTTTAATTGTGAAAAATTTCTTAAATGCTCTGCCCAGATTGACAGTTTTCTGTATCCATGATACGATGCTTTAGGAAACTTTTCTTATGGTTTTTTGTAAAGTTTCTAGTTTATATCGAAGAAAGGAGCAGAGCAGTTTTAAGCGCCATGCACCTTCTGGCACGGAACCTGACTTATCGAACAGATAACGAAGAGCAGAAGGTTAACGAGGTGGAAAGTGATCGAAGATTCGGCGGATGCTTTCCCGTGGCTTTGGACGCGTGATGTACAGAGCAAACCTGTGAGTAATTGCAGAACAAAGACTGTACAGCCAAAGATATAAAAACCACACAAAAGAACATTTGAATGAGAGGACACTTCATCGCTTTTTCATTTTAAGCGACGTTTTCTTTGTGTCCGCATAAAATTAAATAAAAAGGAGATTTCAACATGTGTGGAATTATTGGATTTACTGGAAAACTCGAGGCAGCAGATATCTTGGTAGGAGGCCTGACACAGCTTGAATACCGCGGATATGACAGTGCAGGGATCGCAGTCAGTGAAGGCTCATCCACTAAGATCATTAAAACAGCCGGAAAGGTTTCCAATCTCCGCGAAAAAGTAGAGTCATCAGAAGACCGCAGCGGAACATGCGGGATCGGACACACACGATGGGCTACTCACGGAGGGGTTACTACCACCAACGCACATCCCCATGTGGCAGGAAAAATCACGCTGATCCACAATGGAATTATTGAAAACTACAAAGAGATTGCTTTAGCCCTCAAAGCTCAGGGCCGGACTCCTGTTTCTGAGACTGACACCGAGATTGCGGCTCTTTATCTTGACTCCGTGTATGACGGAGATCCGTTTGCCGCGATGAAAAAAGCCGATGAAGCCCTTGAAGGAGCTTACGGTTTCTGTATCATGTTCAGCGATCATCCTGAAGAGATCTACTGTATGCGCAATTCCAGCCCGCTGGTAGCCACTTCCACAGACGACGGCGCCTTCATCGCCTCTGATATGGTGGCACTGCTTCAGTACTCCAAAGATTATTTTGTAGTGCCGGAAGAGCACATCGTAGTCATGAAAAAAGACGGAATCATACTCTATGATATGGATCAGAACATCGTTGCACCAAAAATGCTCCACGTTGACTGGGATACTACCGCTGCTCAAAAGGGCGGATATGATTACTTTATGCAGAAAGAAATCTATGACCAGCCGGAGGCACTGAAAAATACCGTTATGCCAAGACTCCACAACGGCCGTGCAGACTTTGCCACCGACGGGATATCTGACGATCTGTTCAAAGGCATCAACCGGATCATTGTGACTGCATGCGGTACAGCGATGCATGCAGGCCTGGTCGGACGCCATCTGATCGAATCCATGGTACGGATTCCTGTCACCGTAGAACTTTCTTCTGAGTTCCGGTATATGGATCCGATCCTTGACGAACATACATTAGTGGTCATTGTCTCCCAGTCCGGAGAGACAGCCGACTCTTTAGCCGCACTGCGCCTTGCCAATGAACAGGGTGCAAAGACAATTTCTATTGTTAATGTAAAGGGCTCCAGCATTGCAAGAGAAAGTGACCAGGTACTATACACGCATGCCGGTCCGGAAATTGCCGTTGCAAGTACAAAGGCATTCTCTGTACAGTGCGCAGGTTTCTACCTGATCGCCCTAAAATTGGCTGAACTGAGCGGTAAATTTACAGAAGGAGAATTATCAGAGTACTGTACAAAATTTGAGGAGGCGATCTCCACGGTAGCAGAAGTTCTGAAAATGGATGGCTATATCAAAGATATCGCGGAAAAAATCAAGGATAACTTCTCTGCATTCTTCTTAGGCCGCAGTCTTGACTATGCGATTGCCAGTGAGGGCTCACTCAAGCTCAAAGAGATTTCTTATGTCAACTCTGAAGCATACAATGCCGGGGAGTTAAAGCACGGAACCATCTCTCTTGTAACTGAGGGCGTTCCGATCATCGCCATCGCAACACAGGATCATGTCCTTCCTAAGATCATGGCCAATGTAGAAGAAGTGAAAGCCCGCGGAGCCCATGTGATCATGGTGACCGACAAAGACATGTCAGACTACGAGGGCGTCTATGACGACCTGATCCAGGTACCTGCCGTAGATGACAGATTCGGAACCTTCGGCGTCACGGTGGCACTGCAGCTGCTTGCATACCACGTAACCGTCTTCAGAGGAAATGACGTAGACCAGCCAAGAAACCTGGCAAAATCCGTAACCGTAGAGTAGACCGCTGTTTCATGAAGCATAATTTTTATATTATAAAACACCAGTTCAAATTGAGCTGGTGTTTTGCTTTATGCTGTCATAAGTACCAAAGATTATTTTACCTCTTTTAAGTGCTGTATCTCACCACTGTGATTGATGATTACGTCCTTCATCACTAACAGCATATGTGTATTTTTTTCCACTCGGTCGCTTAATCTGCTGAACTCTGCATGCGGAATCCTGTCCTCATAGAGGGCATCCAGCTTTGGAATGATCTCGTTCTCCACACGGAGGCAGGTTCTCTTGATAGGGGATAGGTCCCCCTCCACTGCGATCAGCCTGTCATCTATGGAATGCACTTTTAGCTCTAATGAATTGAATCTTCCTTCTAGTGAGTTGAACCTTCCTTCTAGTGAGTTGAACCTTCCTTCTAATGAATCGAATTTTTCTTCTAATGAATCAAGCCTTCCTTCTAATGAATCGAATCTTCCTTCTAGTTTGCAATCCAGTAACTTTTCTATCTGTATGAGTAATTCATTGTTGTCCATTCGCTGTTCCTCCTTCTTTTGTGTTAATATTATTATACTCCGGCAAGGAAAGAAAAACAACATATTTTTCCATATAAGATAATATTCAGAAACTTCAAATAATATCGACTTCATCCGATGTCGGTATTGACGGTGCCGCTCCCTTTCTGGATACAGTTATGGATGACGCTTTCGCACACCGTTTCAAGTTGTCCGCGGGACTCATCCCTTCTATAATACCTGCGATAAAATAGCCGGTAAAAGTATCTCCTGCGGCAGTGGTGTCCGCCACATCAGCCGGTATACAGTCCTGCCTGACCTTCACAGTTCCCTTCCGGTAAACAGCACCTTTTTCCCCTAAAGTCAGCACGGCTTCTGCCTGAGGAAACCGCTCCGCCATCACATCCAGGATTTTTTCCGGCTCTCTTTCCCCTGTCATCTGAAAACCTTCTACTTCGTTGAGCATAAAAATAGAAATTTTTGAAAAGTCACATTGTTCAAGAGTTCGATTATAAGGAGAAGGGTTGCAGACAATGCGAAGCCCCCGGTCAAATGCACTGTCAATGAGATAGTCTAAAAGATTAATCTCATTCTGGATCAGCAGAAAATCTCCCTGTCCGAATGCATCCAGAGCCTGATTCATCTCATGCTTTGTCTGCCTCACATTCGCTCCTCCGAATAGAAGAATTCCGTTTTGTGCATTCCGGTCTACCTGTATGACCGCATGTCCGGTCTCGCCGTCAATTTTCCGCACAAAGGAGGTGTCCACCCCGTATTTATTCAGTTCATCGAGAAGCATCTGTCCGTCAGCGCCGACCGTTCCGCCCTGAAAAACCTCTGCTCCGGCTTTTGCAAGGGCTATGGACTGGTTCAGCCCTTTTCCTCCACAGAAGGTTTCCCTTTTTTCAGATGCCTGCGTTTCTCCTGCCTCTGTGATGTGATCTACCTGATATACAAAATCATAGTTTAAGGAACCGTAATTTAAAACTTTCATATAAACTGCCTCCCACACCTTTTGATTTTATTATATCATTCTCCGGATATATTTCATACCCTCTCAGAACCCATATGTTATAAGCCTGCTTTCTGCATTGCCAGATATGCGGCTCCGATCAGACCGCAGTCTTCTCCAAGCTGTGCCGGTACGATACAAATATTTTCTTTCAGTGCCGGGTACACCTTCTGTTCAGTTCTTTTCTGAATTTCCTTTATGAAGCCGGGTTCCTGAGCATCTTGATCTTTTCCTCCGTATCGATCAGGGATACATATTCCTTGTAGAATAACTGTATACGGTGGATCTCATCTCTCGTGTTCATTTTAAACCCCAGCAAAAATACAATCTGTATCTGCTCATCATCCCAGATGACCGGTTCTTCTAAAAAAAGCCACCGCGACCTTTGGCTCATTGACGGCAGTCGGCGAGCCATGGGGAAGGCTGATCCCATTTCCGATCGTTGTTGTCGTATTTCTCTCCCGTTCCATGACGGTGCCATAAAAATCATCTTTTACGACTCCCTTTTTTTTCATGGCCTCACACATAACCTGTAAACATTCTTCTTTTGTCTGAACCTTCAGTTCCGCAAAGATCAGTTCCGGAGAAAAAGGATTTTCATTCTCGATCATCTGAGAATTCATATCATCCAAATGATTTCTCAGCCCAACAATACCATTTTTATTTAAAATATTCGGAATCACTGCAACTCTCTTGTCCTTTGTCTTCATATCCTTCGACGAAATGATCAGATCATAGTCCCAATAGTCCTCTGTTTTGTAGTCGTGTGTACTGACAAACACTAATTTCCCTATTTCCGGCACAAACTTCCGTATTCTCTCTTTGATAAAGTCAATCAGGGCATTGTCCTGAGGAGTGCCGTATCTTAACCTGAAAATTGTAGGGCGTAGATGCACGATCAAACTCTCTTTGACCTTCTTATCCGATGTCAGGTCTACTTCCAGAACATCCCCAATCATTTTTAACATTCTGTCTACGAATTCAACCAGCTTATTATCATATTTCCTCACCTGCTCCAGGGTAAGTTCTACTTCTGAAATACCAAGGAATTTAGAACACAGGATTTGAATGGACAAGAATAAGATATCCTCTGACAGGAAGTGTACATGGAACACCTCCTCCCTCGGCTTGCGCTGGATTTCTTCTGCAATAGAAATTCATTCATTCCATCCAGCTTGTTTCTCACAGATTTTTCAGAAAGGCCGACTTCCTGTGTAATCTCCCCGGCTGCAACTACTTTTCCTTCCATGAGGCAGTCAAATATTTGTCTCTTATAGAATTTATCTTTTGAACGTCTCATCTCTTCCAGGCTCCTTTCAATAAAATTGAAATCCTTTCACACCTCCTTTTTGATAATTTAAGTATAGCATAGAAAATTTTCATCAAATTATTGAGTCAGGACATTTTAATGCGGTAGATTTTTTGCCTTCATCGAGGAAAGTTGTATGACATTTTCCACATGATTTCCGTTCGGCTCTTAGAATGCCTCACTCCAATCATGTAGAAAATGGACGTAATATCTGTTGGCACAGGCTGCTTAAAGACAAAAAGCACCATCTGCGATAGTTTTCCCTTTTTTCATAGCAGAAAAACAGGAAGTCCTTTCGGATCTCCTGCTCAGTGATGCTTCTGTGAAAGTAGCGATTATTAAGTTGTTTTATGTTCTATACAAACTGGAAGTTGGCTTGCCTATTTTCTTAAAATCTCATGTGGGGCTTCTATTTCATTTGCCAAGGTATGCTCTGTTAATTCTGACATCAATTTCAGCTTCTTATTAATCAATGGCCGCATACAGTTAGGAACATGTTCTTGATGCGCCCTGTGGATTGCTACACATTCCTTACAGTTTCCATGATAACGACAGGCTTTCAGACAAGGACAATGGTCTTTGTCTTCATATTCCTTGCGGAATTCTGCTGCGAATTCCTCTTGCATCCTCAACCCCTCAACACGGTTTCCCTTATGAAATTCTGCCATTGCGTCCAGTTCCTTCTGGTTCCCTTCAATCTTCATATTGTTGAATCGCCTTCCTTCTTTTATAATTTTCTATTGATAAAATTATGAGTCGTTAAATTTTCTTTCACATTTTCCTATCTTCCGAACAAGAAGCCTCTCTATTGCAGTTCGGTCATTTGCGATTTCTCATTTCTTTCAATTATTCCTCAATTTCTGATAAATCCATGTTTTCCCATCCATAACGGATAATAGATATAATCATAGATACTTCACTAACTATTTCATCTAATATTCCAGCCCAAGAACCAACAACGATATCATATACAATCCACAACGGTGAATTGATCAACATTCCAACTATACGGATTTTCCGTGCGTTGTATGTGTATCCACCTATCGTTGCTGCAATATTGGCAACAACCGGAAGTATCGACCACCATCCGTTCCAAGTAAAAACCAGCGTTGTTACCTGCAATATGCAGAGTATACAACATACCAATCTGCCTTTCAAAAAATCATTCTTACTTCCCAAGCAGAAAGAACGCACTGTATTCAATATATAGCTTATCCCACCAGTAATTGCTCCTAACAGCAACAAATGTATGGTATAACATAAATAAGAAACAAATTGAACTTGAAACAGTGTTTTATTATTTCTACACTGATAAGATAAGAAAAATAAAATGGTTCCCCAAAATCCTATTCCCTGTATCAACAAAAAACGCATTTACATTATTACCTCTCAAAAATCTGATCTCCACTTTGATTCCCAGTTCATTACATATTCTTTTTCGCCAGTGAATTCATCCATCATTTCACACTGAATAGTAAACCCTTCTCTTTGGTAAAAAGACATTGCCCTGGCATTCTTCTGATATACGTTTAACTGTAATCTGACTTTTTTATCCTTGATATAATCCAACAAAATTTTGCCAATACCATGTGACTGCATTTCATCAAAAACAAAAATACCCTCAATATATTCATTTCTTACACCTACAAAGCCTTGAATTATTTTATCATCTTCATACACGTAGACTTCCGCCTGTGGCAACATTTCCTTCACTAATTCATAATTACTTGTCCAGTATTGTTCAGAAATAAAAAAATGTACTTTCAGATTGGTCTTTAACCATATGTCAGCAACCCTATTTATATCTACTTTCTACAACTTTCTAATCATAACGGTCATTCTCCATCAAATTTGATTATGGCACGATTAACTTAATTCGGTAAATTCCGATTTGTAACGTTCTTTCACTTTCAAAATCATACCATAGCAGATGTAAAAATTCTATGCGATGATACGCTCAATTTACCGCAAGTAATTTTTCGTAGATTTCTTTATCTAAGTCTTTAAATACATTAAAGATAACTCTCTCAATCCTTGTATCCACAGCGAGAACATCTTTGACTGTCTTAATCGCAATCTCGGCTGCCTCCCGGTTTGGAAACATAAAAACGCCGGTTGAGATACAGCAAAAAGCAATGCTCTTGCACCCGTATTCAGATGCAAGCTGTAAACAGGAACGATAGCAGGACGCGAGCTGCTCTTTCTGCTGCTCACTTGGATATCCCGTTTCGATGATTGGGCCAACGGTGTGAAGTATATATTTGCACGGCAAATTGTATGCTGGTGTAATCTTCGCCTGCCCGGCAGGTTCTTCGCGGCCTTGTTTCTGCATAATCTCATTGCATTTCAGACGCAGGGCAATACCGGCTTTTGTATGCACGATATTATCGATACAGGAGTGCAAAGCCCGGAAACATCCACACATCTGACTATTCGCTGCATTTACAATCGCATCACAGTTTAACACGGTAATATCACCTTGCCATAATACAAGACGCGGATATTGAGGAACCACGGGAAGGGATGCCGCATCAACAACTCCTGCTGCATCACGTTCATCGGACAAGTAGTTATCCTGCACTTCCATAAATTCGCGGCTGACAGCCTTTGGCAGTCTAACATTCATTAAACTGCGCAGCAGCAGTTTTTGCTGCTGCACATCTTCTGGAATAACCACATCTTTATATTGAATATCCTCATCAAGAAGTTTCTGAATCAGATATTTTCTTTGCTCGTCATGTGTCATTTTTTCTTTCTCCCTTCCTGATGTTTTTACACCCCATCAGTGGAATCCTCATATCCACTGGTTCATCTTTCATCATTTGTTAAGGAATACAATGCTATTTTCTCGCCAAACTCATCTTTTACATGTCTTAATCAGTATTTCTGTTAAAACTTTCCCTATATCCTCGTCAATGCAAATCGACTGTGCTTCTATTTCCCCCGGACAGTACGCTTCCCCGTAATTAACGCAGACATGGACCGCCTTTGGATTCTCTGCCGTCATCCGCCAGAAAGGAAATTTTATAATTCCCGGTGTATTCATTCCGACGCCAAGCTCCAGAAACAGGATTCTTTTATTTCTGTTCTCACTGAGAAACCGTTCATACCGTCCGGCCGCCTCATGCCACTTCTCATCTTCTATAAAATATTCATCTTTCCTAATGTTTACTTCCATTTCTCCGCCGCAGACCGGACATTTTGGTATCAGGGACTTTGGTATCCTGCAGTTCCTCTGCTCCCGTACCATGGCCCTCACCTGAGTCTCATTATCGTAGAGCTTCGGATGACACGCTTTTTTACACTGAAACAGGCCGTAATCTCCCTGGACGGCAAAAATTCTCCGATCCTCAAATCCAGACAGCCAAAACTGATGATCCACGTTGGTTGTCAGCACGAAATAATTTTTATCTCTCACTGCCCGAAACAGGTCTGTATACGCTTTCCCCGCAGGCATATCATACCTGTTTAAATAAATATGTCTGCTCCAGTAAGCCCACTTTTCTTCCGGGAAGGGAAACGGATAGAACCCTGCGGAATACATATCTCTGAGTCCGTACCGCTTTATGAAGTTCTTAAAATTCTTCTCAAACCGTTCTCCGGAATACAGCAGTCCGGCTGCCGCCGACATCCCTGCGCCTGCGCCAATTACAATGGCTTCTGCCTGCGAAAGCTTTTGTTTTAACACCCTTTGATTTTCTGTCCCCATATTTCATCCCCCCTTTTGCACCTTTCATTCTCTCCTTTTATTCTAATCGGTCTTCCATACTCCGTAAACCACGCACAAAAAGGTGGCATGGTATCCAAAAGATACTATGCCGCCGCCAGGTTACTTATTGTATTTCTAAATGGGAAGATATAAAATAAACATAGCAAGGAGGAAGTACACAATGTCAAAAAAACGAAACATCCCGGAATGTCCTGTGGAAATGACACTGCAGCTGATCGGTGACAAATGGAAGGTCTTAATCATACGTGATCTTTTGACCGGAACAAAACGGTTCAGCGAACTAATGCGCTCTGTAACCGGAATCACGCAGAAAGTCCTGACCAGCAATCTGCGCTCTATGGAAGCCGACGGACTGGTAAACCGAAAAGTTTATCCTCAGGTCCCTCCGAAGGTAGAGTATTCTCTCACAGAGACCGGTCTGAGCTTAAAACCGATCCTGGACTCCATGGTGCAGTGGGGAACCGAATACAGAGACAAAACACGCCGTGGTGATACCTCATTCCTCTGACACCACATCTATGATTACATATTCACAGTGTCCTCCCGTGCGGATCGGATATCCCCATCCCGCCATGCCTGATGTCACCACGGTCTGAAGGTTCCCCGTCTTCCGGTAACCATAGTTGATCTCATTGATTCCAAGAATCCGCATCAGCTGCCCGGTCGGCCAGATCTGCCCGGCATGGGTATGTCCGGACACCTGAAGATCGATGCCCTGCCTGTTATTTTCCTTCAGATCTCCGGGCTGGTGATCCATCAGGATTCTGAAACTGTTTTCCGGTGCATCTTTCATGATCTCTTTCAGACTCTTCCGGTCCCGGTCACCGGCATCCTTTCTCCCGATGATACAGATATCCTTCCCTGTCTTAAACACCTCATCCTCCAGCACACGGACTCCGGCTTTTTCTAACGTATTCCTGAGATAACCAGAAGTGTACTCCGGCTTTTCCCTGTACTGATTGGAATCATGATTCCCATATACATAAAAACTTCCATAAGTACTCTTCATATATCCCAAAGCTTTGGCCGCCCGTTCCATCTCTTCTCTCTTTGTATCCTCATCGAAGATATCTCCAGTCAAAAGAACCAGAGCCGGCTCCTGACTCTGTATTTTTCCGCACCAATTCTCCAGATCTTCGGCACTCATCGTAACACCCAGATGGATGTCTGACATGAGAGCTATTCTGAGCGTTTCCTCCTGCTGTATCTTAGGAGTCCCGATCCTGTAACTGGTCTTCTTAATCTGCTGCATATTAATATATCCGTAGGAAAAGACAACCGCAATGATGAGAAAAGACAGTATCCCGCTTCTGTAAATCAGATCCCATTTCTTGAAAACAAACGGCGTTCTTTTTAAGAGAAGATTGATCAGCTCAAGGACCAGAGAGACTCCCACAAGATGCAGGACCGCCACTCCTCCCCATCCATAGGCCGGCCATGCTGAAAACACACAAGCCAGTGCCAAAACTGCACTCACCACTTTCACTATGCGTACGTCTCTTTTTAAGAAAAGGCTTAAAATCCTGCGGAAGAAAATATATAAAAAAATCCCTGCCGGTATGAGAATCAGGATCGGCAGTATAAAAAATAATAAGTACAATGCAAATTCTCCTTTGGCTTATTGTGCGAATATTTCAGCGGCTTTTTTCATGTTTTCAATGATGGACACTTCAAACGGACACCGATTCTCACAAATACCGCATCCAATGCACTCTGATGCCTTATGTTCCAGAACCGCATAGTGTTCTCTCACTGTTTCAGGAACATCATCCTGAGCCTTTGCCAGATTTAAAAACTTAGTGACAGAGGCCACCTCAATTCCCTTCGGACAAGGCGCGCAGTGGCCGCAGTACATACAGTGGCCTTTCCAGCTGATATTCGGAAACTCAGCCAGGGCACGGGCGTAATCCTTCTCATCTTCGCCTGCCTCTTCATACCTCAGACTGTCTGAAAGTTCTTCGGCAGTGTGAGCCCCAGCCAGGACAGATGCTGCGGCAGGCCTGGTAAGTGCATAGTGAATGCATTGACTCGGTGTCAGCGCTCTGCCTGCGGGTGATAATTCCTCACTCAGCAGATCCCCTCCTCCGAAAGCTTTCATGACGGTAATGCCCACACCCTGTTTACTGCACATTTCATACAGCTCCTCCCTGGCCGGGTCCATATTCACAAGATCCCCTTTATAATTTTTGTCATCCCATAATGCCTCACAGTTTTCCCCGGCGGGCTGCAGATCATAGCAAGGATTGATGCTGAACATAAGAACCTCGATCTCTCTGCTCTTTACAGCTTCCATGGCAGCCTCCGGATTGTGGCTGCTCAGCCCGATATGGCGAATCTTTCCCTGAGCCTTCAGTTCTCTGGCATACTGCATGACCGGGCCCTCGTATACTTCCTTCCAGTCTTTTAAGGAATCTACATAGTGTATCATCCCTACTTCCAAAGAATCGGTACATAGTCTTTGAAGCATATCTTCGAATCCTTCCCTGACTTCATCAATCTGTCTGGTGCGCTTATATTGTCCATCCTTCCAAATCGTACAGAGATGCCCCTGAAGGAAATACTCTTCTCTCCTTCCTTTCAGCATCTTTCCGATTCGATCTCTGAGATCCGGATCAGGCGTATATAGGTCTAAATAATTTATTCCTTTTTTCTGTGCCAGATTTAAGAGTTCTTCTGTTTCATGTTCGTCTTTTCCTACAAATCCCTCACATCCAAGCCCGATCTCACTGATCTCAAGCCCTGTATTCCCAAGCATACGATATCTCATATTATTTGTCCCTGACCTTTCTTCATTTCAGTGGTTTTCTCTATCATAGCACTTGGAGCTCACTCAAAGTCAACAATTTCCGAAAAAAGGAGCCCTGAAACTAATCAGGACTCCTTCTGCATCATTCTCTCTTATTTTTCCGGCGCTAAAGTATCGAGAAGATATTCTTCCGCCTCTTTGCACCACACATTGTTGTTTGCCTTGCAGATGTCTGCCAGATGTGCAAACATCTCGTTTTCTTTTCCCAGTTTCTCAAAATCTTCGATGGCAGTCAACTCCATCTTGATATGAGGATAAATCAGCTTTTTGCCTCCCGGAAGCTTCGGCAGATTCAGGATCGTATCCGGTGCCGCGTCAATACCTCCAATGTGTGTGACCATGTAAGACGGATTGATCTTTCCAGCCGCAGACAGTTCCAGAGACTCGATCATATCCGCAGGCGCTCCCCCTGAAGTTCCGCAGATATGGGTTCCTTCATAGTGGACATTGTAGAAATTATACTTTGCCTTGAAGTTGTTGTCCGTAGGACCTGCAAAGAAATTCAGGCAGCCGTCGTTTCCTAAAAGGTCGTCTCCCATCTCGATGAGAGATTCTACCGGTGCGAATACGAATACCTCATCGTATCCCTTTCCGCCGTTTAATTCTTTCAGTTCTTCTACCGCATTTTCTTTTCCTGCAGTGTTCACATAGATGAGTTCCACGCCCTTAGATGCCGCATCCTCCGGAGTGATCAGGGATTTTGCCCTCTCAAGCCTTTCTTCATTGATATCTGTTACAACGATGCGCTTTGAATTGTACGGTCCATTTAATGCATAATCAATGGCTCCGATTCCCATCGGGCCCGCACATCCTAACAGCGCAACACTTCCATCGTCCTTTAATCCCATTCTGTGCTCATACACATATGGTGTTGTGTGGTAGGTAGCGTGAAATGCCCCGATGATACATGACATCGGCTCTGCCAGAGACGCATTTGCAAAATAATCACCGTCATATGGAAGTACGCATCCAATGTCGATGGAAACCTTCGGAATGATGCAGTAAGTTGCATTTCCTCCATAGTATTCGTAGCTGTATCCGGCAGAATATCCGCTCGGAAGTCCCATAGCCGGCTGAAGTACGAATTTCTCTCCCGGCTTGAAGCGGTCTTTCAGCTTTTCTCCCACTTCTACGATGTATCCGCCAAACTCATGGCCGGTAATCGTCGGGTGCTCCGGACTCAGATCATCCGGCACTCTCTTGTGCTCCCCGCCTCTCAGTGCCGCCTTATAAGTTGAAAGGCAGATGCTGTTTGACACAACCTTCACCAAAAGTTCTTCTTCCCCGATTTCCGGAAGCTCCACTTCTTTTACATATACCTGATTTTTCCCTGCCAGAACTGCTGCTGTTGATTTCATCCTTTATCCTCCTATATAATCTCCGTCTGCTTCTACTTTTAACATCAGATCCCCGTCCAGAGAAGTCTCCAAAACCCTTCTCACATTCACGCTGTCGCTGTTTATGTACCAGTCCTCTGCCTCTTCTCTCGTAAGTCCGCCCTTCATCTTTCTTCCGATCAGCCGTTCCTTTAACGTCTCTTCTTCTGAGCGGATCATTATTGTATAATCTGCGGTATCCTTTAATGTCTTCCACGGCTCCTCGTCAAGAAGCAGCCAGTTGCCTTCGATCAGCACAATGTCCTTCGTGATCTTTTCTACATCTTCCACCACATCGTGGATGTTTCTGTCATATATGGGCCACAGAATGTCCTCTTCTTTAATCTTTTTCAGCTTGTCTTCCAGTTTTTTAGTATCGTATGTTTCCGGGCATCCCTTGACTTTCTTCATCGGCACTTCTTTTCCCATCACGACCGCATTGTGGGAATTGATGTAATCTGAATGGTAGTGGAAACCGTCCAGGCCTATAGCCTGTATCTCTGTCAGATCTTCATGCTGCAAAGCCAGATATTCCAGAAACTTGGACAATGTCGTCTTTCCCACTGCCGGCGGCGCCGCCAGAAATACGATCAGTCTCCGGCCCAGTTTTTTCTGCATCCCGGTGAGCTTTCTCAGCATGGGCAGAAAAATGGTTTCTATGGCTTCCCCGCTGTAAACCGTATTGATCTGAAATCCGTTGACATCAAACACATACTCTTTCCAATTTTTCATGATCTACCTCATTAAATTTTGTTTACGTTGTTTTATGTCCGTTTATTTTTGTTTTATGGGTAAATTATATGATTTCTTCATTGTCATGTCAATACTTTGCCCTAAATTATGTTTGTTTCTGTTGTTTTGTTTTTGTTTATGTGGATTTCAATTTGAAATGAATCTGAGAATCTGTTATGATAAATATAACAGCAGAAAAGGAGGAACCGACATGGGAAAACTTCTCGCAAAAGAACGGCAGAAGGAAATCATTGAATATATCAACAGCACGGGAAGTGCAAAGATCGGGGAGCTCGCGGACAAGTTTGAGGTGACAAAAGAGACGATCCGGAGGGACCTGACCCATCTTCAGGAGATCGGAGCCATCGAGCGCAGCCACGGCGGGGCTACACTGATCTCCAGTTTCCGTCCCATTCCTATAGAGACACGGATCAGCGAAAACAGCGCCGTCAAATATGCTCTCTGTGAAAAAGGCCTGGAACTGATTCCGGAACAGGGCGTCATCTATCTGGATGCCGGAAGCACCATGCAGTGCATGGCAAAGCTCCTGAGCCAAAAGTCAGGCTATACTATCGTCACAAATTCCATCAATACAACCTATCATCTGAATAACGGAAACAATGTGACGACTCTCACCGGAGGACAGCTGAATCCCAACAATATGTCCACAGAAGGCTTTCAGACGACCAATTTTATCAACACGATCAAGGTGGATATCGCATTTTTAGGCACCAGCGGCTTTGAACAGCACAACGGTCCTGCGGTCTCTGAATTTACGGACGCCCAGATCAAGCAGGCGATCATCCCCCAGTCCAAGATCATTGTTGTCATCTCAGACAGTTCCAAGGCACATATCTGTTCTCTGGTACAGTATGCCAACTGGAAAGATATCGACTACTTTATTACGGACAAAGACCTGCCGTCCGCCACTTATAAGACACTGAGCGAATTGACGGAAGTGATTCTAGTATGAGTTTTTTATCACTTTTTCCGTTCGGCAATAGTGTTTAGTTAAAAAACGAGGTTTCATGCAAAAATATATTTGCGTGAAACCTTTTTATTTTATGAAACTGTTTTATAAAGAATATGGAGTAATTGAAATTATCGTCAATTATTGGTATAATAATACAGTTAATAGGAAAAAGGGAGGAAATATGTATGAAATACTGTAAGTTTTGCGGCAAAAAGTTAGAAGAAGGGGAGGTTTGTTCTTGTCAAAGCGAAGAAAATGAGACCAGTTTCTTTAAAGATATTGATAAAAATAAAATTTCAAGCGGGATGAAAAAAGTATTGGTAAAGCCTGACTCCGGTGCGAAACAGATTACTGCATCGTTCTCTCTGAAGGAGAGTGCGGCAGTCTGGCTGGGTGAAGGCATAATTACAGGAATCTGTCTGATGATCCTTGTGTCATCCACCTTAGGAGCATCCTATTTTGGACGTCAGATGATTTCTTATCCAAACATATTTTTCTATTCACTTTTGTTTGTCATAGGGATGAACGCACTGACAACACTTGTGCTCTGGGGATTAGAAAAACTGATAAGCAAGAGCGGCGCAGCGTATGTTAATTTTATGGCCGTGCCCGCAGCCGCAGCCCCAATCAATATTTTATTTTTAGTGCTGAGTATCATCTGCCTGTTGTTAAATCCCGGATTGGGAATCCTTGTTTTCATCAGCGGGAGACTTGCCTCTACATTTCTGACGGGCATAGCGGTTGATGAAGTGAGAGGCGTAGACAAAGAAAAAACACTGTATATTCTTGCGGTTGTATTTATTGCTGTGAGCCTTGTTTTATATGTTGTTCTTAAAACATCTCTTACCAATATCATAAGCGGCTATGGAAGAAATATATTGATGGGATTATAGAGGAGAAGGTAAAAATATGATTTGTCCAAATTGCGGAAAAGATGTGCCCAACGGAAATTTTTGTGAAGAGTGCGGCTCTTCACTGCATGTAAAAAAAGAAGCTAAGGCAAAAATAAGAAAGACAGGGGAAGAATTCTCAAAGAAGGGAAAAACCATTATAGGAATTCTTATTCTTATTTTATGTATAAGTGTTGGATTTTTTTACATACAGGGAAGTAAATTCAGTACCGCCGAAAAGACAGCTGAGCAATATCGCAAGTACTATAATAATCGGCAGTGGGATAAGATTTATGACATGACAAATATCACGGAAACAGAGTTTATTACGAAAGCATCTTATGAAAAGGTGATGGCAAATGTAACCGGTCAGTTGGGAGAGATTCACCGCAGTTATTATGATAAAGACTCCGTAGAAAAACAGGTTTATTTTGGTTCTGATTACAGTTGCGGCTTTCAAAAACTAAATAAAAAAAGATATTTTTTCTTTAATCAGTGGGAACCAGTGAACTTAAAGGTTGATACCGTTCATGTAGAAATTCCATATGTCCAGCAATGTTCCCCTGCTATTGACGGAACAAAGATCAGAGATGTTTATCTGACGGAAAACGAAGATGAAAAATATTATGATATTGAAGTATTAGAAGGAATCCACACTGTAACCTACGAGGATAAGGATGGATTTTTATCCAAAGATACTTATGAGTTAAACACGGATTCTGTAAATGGACTCTCACTTAAATACAGCGATAAACAAGTTCAGGCAGCAAAAAGCACAATGGTGGAATTTTTGAAAGACTGGACCAACTATTTGGGAAAAAAAGATGTTTCTGCAGATGAAGTCAAGGATTATTTCTATTCAAAAGAAGATGCGGAAAGCTTCATTTCTTCTTATACTGTTTATGGAGGAACAAAGAACTCCAAAGCAGATATTCAGACACCGCCCAAAACAGGTGACATTATTGAAAATCCGGTGAACAGCTTTAAGGAGCCGTATATTTCATTTAATGCAAGCTGCAAATATTCTTATACAAATGAATTTTGGGGTCAATCATCAAAAGACACTTTGTCCATTGATGAGGACTTTTACATGGTATATGTGGATGGAGCCTGGAAAATAGCTGTATAACTATAATGCATATTATAAAACAGCCAGACGTTTGAGAAGGATTGGAGATTACTATGACGCAAAAAGAAAAGAAAATCATTCTTGGTTTAAGCATAGCAGCCGCTTTATCTATTGTTTTAAATATTGTCTGTTATGTATCTGCAAATAAAGTACAGACGCCAAGTGCACCGACTGCTGACAATGTCACAGCTGAAACAACAGCTGCAGAACAAGAAACAACTGCCACAACAGAAAAGAATACATACAAGCCAACGACAGAAAGCAAAAAGAACGACAACACTGACAGCGAAATTGCAGTAGATGTCAGCAGCACCAATGATTACAGCAAGTGTTTAAATACCGGTGTATTTAAAAAGGTGACCTGCAGTACCAACGGGGGATATAGCTTTGTATATCCCGAAAATTTATTCAATCGTGTGAAGATTGATAAAGATGGAAAATATGTTTTTTCAGCAGACGACGGAGTAACCGAATATACCGTATTTTCTCAAAAGACAACTGCCGGGTCTGCCAAACAGGCAGTGAAAAATCTGGCGGCAGATTATGAAGATGAATTTAGTCATTTTTATTTTAAGTTCCCTAAGGAAGGGGTTAAAAAATCGGGCGCATTTTGCAGAAAAATTTATGGAGGCTATTTAAATAGTGATAAAACAACAGGCCAATATGTGATCATCGCTTCGAATGGGACCTATGATTACACTCTTATATTTAAATATAAAGCAGATGATAAGAGCGATAATCCAAAGGGTCAGGCAGATTATATCACTGACTGTATTTACCGCGGCGCATCTTTCAGCGGTTCCACAAGGGAAATCAGGACATACAACGAATTCCTGTCGGATGAGTCATAGAGGCCGCCCATGAAAAAACTAAAAATCTTCATTTTGGCCGCCTTTGTGTTTGTTTGTCTGATTTATTTAAAGGAAAGAAAAGTATCTCATAATACAGAGAAAAGGACAGCTGCAAAGGCAACAGATGTGACAGCTTCAAACGAGGATAAATTTAAAAAAGTGACAATCGAAATCGATCCAGGGCATGGCGGTGAGGATACAGGCGCCCAGATCACAGCAGATAAGACAGTAACCTATGAAAAAAACTTAAATTTAAAACTTTCTTCGTATTTGAAAGCAGAGTTAGAAAAATACAAGGGAGTTACTGTTTATATGACACGTGAGACGGATAAAAATATCCCATTAAAGAAACGTGTGAAAAAGGCAAAAAGAGATCAGGCAGACGCATTGATCAGTATTCACCATAATGCCAAAGGAAGCATTGTTGACGTCAAAGATGGCGCCTACGTTTTGGTTGCCAGCGGAAATAAAAAAGAACATCTGTCACAAAAGGAGGAACAGTTAGGTGCAAATATATTAAACCGCATCAGTGAACTTGGTCTGAAAAACAGGGGATTGCTGCGCAGATTGTCTGAGACCTGGTCTGTCTATGACAATGGCAGATTAAGTGACTATTATGCGATTGTAAAGGGCGGAATTAACGAGAATCTTTTAGCTGTTATTATTGAACACGGATATATGGATAATTTAGACGAATTTAATTCCTATTTTTCTTCTGATGAGAAAATCCAAAAAGTGGCTGAGAAGGATGCACAGGGAATTGCTGATTACTTTCATTTGACAAAAGACCCACAAAGGACTGTAAGATCAACCATCCAAAAAAAGATAAAAATAACAACCGTGAGAGATCCTGAGGGAAAAAATAATATGTCTCAAACCAAGACATTTCAATTAAGTGTAAGTCAGTAAAAGCTTCTGTAAAAACATTTCAAAAGCGGCAGAAATAAATTCCGCCGCTTTTTTTGATTTCTGCTATTATAAAGTTTTCAGCACATCCATAACTTCTCCTGCAGTCTTGGCTTCCAGGAGTTTTTTCCTGAAATCTGCTTTTATCAGATTTCTTGAGAGTGTTGCAAGCGCCTGCAGGTGCAGGTTGCTGTCTGTATCGGTGGCCGCTATCATGAAAATCAGGTGTGCTTTTGTCCCGTCTTCGGCTCCGAAATCAAATCCTTTGTCAGACTTTCCGAAGGCCACCCGTGCAGTTTTTACTGCTGCGGTCTTGGCATGCGGGATCGCGATGTCAAATCCGAGTCCTGTGGAGGACTGCTCTTCTCTTGCATAGATCGCTTTTTTATAAGCTTCTTTGTCGGCGAGCACTCCGCCTTCGTCCAAAAGGGTTACCATTTCCTCAATAATCTGATCTTTTGTCTCACCCTGTAAGTCAAGATTCATTGTTGATTCATCAAATAATTCCATAATATTCATTTCATCACTCCTTCAACTATATTCATAATTAATATAATTTTA
>OBWG01000599.1_pt1 | contig 23242 bp, 4 predicted proteins | sample 1495221 | NCBI WGS metagenome assembly OBWG01 (sample SAMEA2580053, study PRJEB22360) | human gut metagenome | reverse complement strand
GAATTATGGTTGGTTTTGACTATGTCAAAACCCGCACTCTGGCATATGTTCAATCGTTTTGATTGATTACCTATCATTGTTCAGTTTTCAAAGATCTGTGCCCCTTCATATGGGGTACTTGAATATAATAACATTTCCATATACTCATGTCAACAAAATTTGGACAAATTTTACTACAAATTTCAGAAAATTTTTACCATTATTTTTGTACAATTTTACGGACTAATTTTACAGATTCGAAACTTGAGTTATATCACTCTTTTAGACATATCATATAACGAGAATTTAAAGCAAAAAGAAGCCGCAACAAGAATACATATATTGCATTCTGTTGCGGCTTCTTGCCTATATAACAGTGTGTTTATAGAATCCCTTATTTGCGTTTCAACACTGTATATTAAAAACTTTTATATATAAGGTATTGCATCTGCATACCCCATACAACAAAAGTTATACATATAAAGATTTAGTTATATATGTATTGGATAATTAGTTATCTGTTTGAATCGCTTCACGAAGGTTGATTTCGTGCATATCGCCAACAGAAGGTTCTTCTGCAGACATATTTTTTACAGTTTGTTTTGTAGCAAACCAAACTGCTTCGTTCATGTAATAACGCAATTCTTCATTAGATACATGTTCTTGATCTTGAGCCATGATATCAAGCATAGCATCTTCCAATGCTTGTGCTTCTTCATCAGTCAAAGGACCGCCAACGGCCTTTTGTTTTTGAAGCAATTCATTCATGCGATCAACCATGCTGCGCAATACATTGTAACCATAGCTATTTGTATAACCTTGGTCCTTATCATATTTAGGGAATGTGTAATAGCTATACTCGTTTTTATTACGGTTTTCACCATTCCAGTTCAATGCAGTTTCTTGGCCATGTACATAACCTAAAGAATGTTTACGGAAATAATCAGCATAGTTATGCTTATCTTTAGAATGTAACCATTTAGCTTCTTCTTTAGTTAACGCTTGATGATTATTCTTTTTGCTTTCAGCTAAAGCAATATGTTTTTCCGCATTTTCCCATGCTTTCACAAATTCATGGATACTTTGCACCGCCTGAGGGCTAGCCACAGGAACCAATACAACAGAACCTGTTGTAGGCGCTTTAGCCGGATTTGGTAAAAGCAATGGATCATCAAATGTAGCAGATGCCGCATTAACATGTAATACGCCACTGCCGAATAATACTGCCGCTGTGAAAGCAAGCAAAGTGGATTTTTTCATTATATATTCCTCTTTTCTATCAACGAATTAAATCGGGTGGGAGGATTCCCTAAAGGGGAATCCTCAACCCGTAATGTTCAGTATGAACGTATTATAAACCTAGTCTTGCCATCATTGCAGCAATATTAGCTTTCATTTGTTCATTTTCAGCTTTCAAATCAGCTACTTCACCTTTTAATCCTTGATTTTCAGCTTTCATTGCAGCAAGTTCACGTTGCATTGCATATGTAGAACTGATAGGTCCTTTACGATAACGATCTGCAGTTTCTGCTTCGCCGTCTCTGTTACCTACTTTCCAAGTTACACCAGCATTTGCCATCATATGGCTATTGCTGCCTGCCCAAGCAACACCAGCATGTAACATCATGGATTCATTTTTGTAATGAGCCACACCTAATGCCAATGCGGAGTCACCACGGTAGTTACCGTAACCTGCCATGATTTGAGTAGGTTCGTAAGGGTCATAAGCCATAGGTTTCAATGCGGACAACGCGGAGGACATCGCACCAACTTGACGAACTTCGTTTACAACATTATTCATGCTGTTTGCAACACGATTAAGTTGGGAACCATTAACAGCATCAGTAGAAGTGGAGCTAATTTCGCCTGGAGCCACGTTAGTAATCTTATTACCGCCGTTGTTCAAACCAGAGCTTGTTAAGGATACGCTGCCACCACCATTATTCTTAATTGTGATACCGTTACCGTTTGTCACAGTTGTATGACCGGAGTTATCCATAGTTGTAATGGAGTTGATACCAGTAATATCTTTTGCCAAACGAACATTCAAGCTGCCGTTGTTATCGGAAATAACACCGATATTGTTTGCAGTGGAAAGTTTGCTTTCATCAGTAACGCCACCTTTAACAGTCACTTTTTGACCTAGGTCACGATGGAATTCGCCTCTATCACCTGCAAAGTCTAAGCCAGCTTTCTTAAGGCCGTCGATACCTTTCTTCAAGTCACCGATGTTAGCACCATTTGTTAAGCTGCTGCTATTATCAGCAATATTGTTGATATCTTCGCCGTTACCATAACCGCTTGCCATGTTAACAACTTGATTACCACCATTGTTCAAGCCGTCTTTAGTTAATGTAACCTTGTTTCCACCATCTCTAGGGCTACCATTACCATCACTCTTAGGAGGAGTTATAATCTCAACACCGTTGCTGCTAACACTAGTAGTTAATTTAGAATCGCCCATGCCGGATGTAACTACCATGCCGTCTGCAGTTGTTCTTGTGCTCTTAGTCTTTTTATCAGTAGTTACAACACCATTAGCAGTCAATTCAGTGGCCTTAGTTGGATTATCTACAAGCACACCATTAGCTGTTGTTTGTGTTGAATTATTTTGGCTATCAGATACTTTTACATTACCTGCAGTAAGAGCAGTTGTATTGCCTAATGTATCAGTGCTTGTAACACCTACACCGTTTGTTACAGTAGAGAATTTCTTATCGTCAGTAGTGGTAATCACACTGCGTAAGTTCAAGTCTTTTTTGATATCTACAGTGTATGTTTTGGACTTATCCGCATTTGTTGTAGATGTTACAGTTGTATTGCCGCTATCGCCAGCTTTCACTGTTGTAGTTGCCGCCGCCATGCTGCTCTTCAACTGTTGAACGTTAACTGCATCTGTATCATTTACACCAGCTGCCACGTTAGTAATCTTTTGATTATTTGCGTTTAAGCCTTCGTTAGAAATGTATGTTTTACCGCCTACAGATACGCCCTTATCATCAAGAACAACTTGTTTATTTGGATCAGAACCAACAGTTACGGAATCAAGACCTTTAAGGTTCTTAGCGAGTTTAACGTTCAAGTTGCCGTTTTCATTGACTACACCGATATTACCATTTGAAAGTTTAGAAGCATCAGTTTCGCCACCAGTAATATTCAATGTATCGCCAAGATCTTTATGAATCTTATCTCCAGAGTCGCCTTTGAAGTTCAAGCCTTTCTTAGTCAAGTCTTCAGTATTTTTATCAATTTTGTTATCTACAACTTTCAATTGATCTTCTGTTGCAGCTTGACCGTTAGTGATCTTATTAGGATCCCAAGTTCTGTTAGTCAAATCGTTAACAGTACCAGAACCACCGTTGATAGTTACCTTGCCGGAGTTGATTGTACCGTTTGTACCATTGATACTTACAGCATTAGCACCTTCGCCGGCTCTAATGATACCTGTTGTACCATCGAAATGAACTGATGTGCTACCGGAGCCCAATGTCACTGTGTCTTTCAAGTTTACAGTATATGTTTTAGCTTTTGTAATAAGATCTTCATCTTCCTTGACATCGATATTCTTACCAGATTTTACTTTAGTATCGGACGCAGCTTTTACTTCGTTCAATTGTTTAAGGTTAACAGCATCGCTATCTTCTGTACCAGCTTTAACATTTTTGATTTGTGTATTGTTTGCATTGAAGCCGTTGTTTGTAACAAATGTATTACCACCAATTGTCAAACCATTGTTGTTGATAGTTGTTTGACCAGTTGTTACGCTATTCAAGCCTGTTAAATCTTTTGCAAGTTTAACATTCAACTTACCGTTTTCGGATACAACACCGATATTGTTGTCAGACAATTTAGCTTTATCAGAAACGCCACCTACAACATCCAATGTTTGACCAAGGTCTTTATGAATTAATTCACCAGAGTCAGCTTGGAAGTTCAAGCCTTTCTTAGTCAAGTTTTCAGTGTTCTTATCAATTTTATTATCTACAACTTTTAATTGATCTTCTGTTGCAGCTTGACCACTTGTGATGTTATTAGGGTTCCAAGTAATGTTAGTCAAGTTGTTTACAGTACCGTTTGCACCGTTAACGAAAACTTTACCAGCATTGATGTTACCTGTTACACCATCGATTGCCACTTTACCAGCATTGATTGTGCTGTTCACACCATTGATAGTCACTGCGTTAGCGCCGTTACCAGCTTTTACGATACCAGTTGTACCGTCAATATTAACAGCTGTATCGCCAGAACCTAATGTTACAGTGTCTTTCAACGCTACTGTGTAAGTTTTAGCTTTTGTTACAGCATCTACAGTTTCATCAACATTGATGTTTTTGCTACCTTCTACTTTTGTATTAGATGCAGCTTTCACATCGTTCAATTGTTTAACATTTACAGCATCATTATCTTCCACGCCAGCTGTTACGTTTTTAATTTGCGTATTGTTAGCGTTGAAGCCATTATCTGTAACGAATTGTTTGTTGTTGATTGTCAAGCCATCGTTGTTGATAGTTGTTTGACCAGTTGTTACGCTGTTCAAGCCTGTTAAGTCTTTTGCAAGTTTAACATTCAACTTACCGTTTTCGGATACAACACCGATATTGCCATCAGACAATTTAGCTTTATCAGAAATGCCACCTACAACATCCAATGTTTGACCAAGGTCTTTATGAATTAAATCGCCAGAGTCAGCTTGGAAGTTCAAGCCTTTCTTACTGTTGTCTGTAACTTTTTGATCTACAGATTTCAATTGATCTTCTGTTGCAGCTTGACCGTTAGTGATGTTATTAGGATCCCAAGTTCTGTTAGTCAAGTTGTTTACAGTACCGTTTGCACCGTTAACTAGAACTTTACCAGCATTGATGTTACCTGTTACACCATCGATTGCCACTTTACCAGCATTGATTGTGCTGTTCACACCATTGATAGTCACTGCGTTAGCGCCGTTACCAGCTTTTACGATACCAGTTGTACCGTCAATATTAACAGCTGTATCGCCAGAACCTAATGTTACAGTGTCTTTCAACGCTACTGTGTAAGTTTTAGCTTTTGTTACAGCATCTACAGTTTCATCAACATTGATGTTTTTGCTACCTTCTACTTTTGTATTAGATGCAGCTTTTACATCGTTCAATTGTTTAACGTTAACAGCATCATTATCTTCTACACCAGCAGTTACGTTTTTGATTTGCGTATTGTTAGCATTGAAACCATTTGCTGTAACGAATTGTTTGTTGTTGATTGTCAAGCCATCGTTATTGATAGTTGTTTGACCAGTTGTTACGCTGTTCAAGCCTGTTAAGTCTTTTGCAAGTTTAACATTCAACTTACCATTTTCAGATACCACACCGATATTGCCATCAGACAATTTAGCTTTATCAGTAATGCCACCTACAACATCCAATGTTTGACCAAGGTCTTTATGAATTAATTCGCCAGAGTCAGCTTGGAAGTTCAAGCCTTTCTTAGTCAAGTCAGTGCTGTTGTCAGTGATTTTCTTATCAACAGATTTCAATTGATCTTCTGTTGCAGCTTGACCGCTTGTGATATTTGCAGGATCCCAAGTTGTATTAGTCAAGTTGTTTACAGTACCTGTAGTACCATTGACAGTCACTTTACCGGAGTTGATAGTGCCGTTTGTACCATTGATAGTCACAGCATTAGCACCGTCACCAGCTTTCACGATACCTGTAGTACCGTTGATGTTGATTGCTTTATCGCCGGAACCTAAAGTTACATTGTCTTTCAATGCTACTTTATAAGTTTTAGCGTGTGTATTAGGGTCTACTGTGGAATCAACATTGATGTTTTCGCTACCTTCTACTGTAGTGTTAGACGCATTTTTAACTTCATTCAATTGATTCAAGTTAACTGCATCATTGCCATCAGTACCAGCTTTTACGTTTTTGATTTGTGTGTTGTTAGCATCAAAACCGTTAGCTGTAACGAATTTATTACCACCAATTGTTAAACCTTCGTTATTAATTGTTGTAGCACCAGTTGTTACACTTGTTAAGCCAGTCAACTCTTTAGCAAGTTTAACATTCAACTTACCGTTTTCAGATACCACGCCGATGTTATTGTCAGACAATTTAGCTTTATCGGAAGTACCACCTACAACATCTAATGTTTCGCCAAGATCTTTATGAATGCTTGTAGCGTCATCGCCTTTGAAGTTCAAGCCCTTCTTAGTCAAGTTACTACCATTGTCAGTAATTTTCTTATCAACAACTTTCAATTGATCTTCTGTTGCAGCTTGACCGCTTGTGATATGGTCAGCATCCCAAGTGATATTTGTTAAGTTGTTTACAGTACCTTTAGCACCGTTAACAAGAACTTTACCGGAATTGATATTGCCTGTTACACCGTCAATCGCTACGTTACCAGCATTAATTGTGCTGTTTGTACCGTTGATAGTCACAGCATTGTTGCCTTCGCCAGCTTTCACAATACCTTTTGTGCCGTCGATATTAACAGCAGTATTGCCAGAACCCAATGTTACTGTGTCTTGTAAACCAACTGTATAAGTCTTAGCTTTAGTAAGTGGATCTTCAGAATCAGTTACATTGATGTTTTTACCTGCTTTTACAACAGTTTTAGCTGCCGCTGCGTTATTGGATACTTCTTTCAACTGTTTAAGGTTAACTGCATGGTTATCCTCTGTACCAGCTTTCACGTTTGTGATTTGAGTATCGTTAGCATTGAAGCCGTTGCTTGTAACAAATGTGTTGCCACCGATTGTCAAACCATTGTTGTTAATAGTTGTAGCACCAGTTGTTACGCTGTTCAAGCCTGTCAAATCTTTAGCAAGTTTAACATTCAATACGCCGTTGTTATTAACTACGCCGATATTATTTTCTGAAAGTTTAGATGCGTCAGCTTGACCGCCAGAGATTTTCAAAGTTTGACCAAGGTCTTTATGAATTGCAGTACCTGCATCACCTTGGAAGTTCAAGCCTTTTTCTACGATTTCAGTTTTTGTAGTATCAATTTTATTATCTACTACTTTCAATTGATCTTCTGTAGCAGCTTGACCATTAGTAATAGCTTTAGGGTTCCAAGTTCTGTTAGTCAATTCGTTAACAGTACCTGTAGTACCATTGATAGTTACTTTACCGGAGTTAATAGTACCATTTGTGCCATTGATAGTCACCGCATTATCGCCAGTGCCAGCTTTCACGATACCTGTTGTACCGTTAATGTTAATAGCTGTATTACCTGTGCCTAATGTTACTTCATCTTTCAAGCCTACAGTATATGTTTTAGCTTTAGTTACATTGTCGATGCTTTCATCAACTTTAATGTTTTTACCTTCAGCTACCTTTGTATTTGCTGCAGATGCACTGTTGGATACTTCTTTCAATTGCGCCAAGTTTACTGCATCGCTATCGATTGTACCACGAGCAACGTTAGTAATCTTGTTACCACCGTTATCCAAACCAGTTTTAGTAAGGGATACAGATGCATTGTTTGTAGCACCGTTGCTGATAGTTACACCGTTGGAAGTAACTTTTGTATCACCTACAGTTACGCTGTTCAAACCTTTAAGGTCTTTTGCCAAACGAACTTTCAAGTCGTTAGAGCCATCGGATACAACACCGATATTGTCTTCAGCAGTCAATTTGGATGCTTCTGTAATGCCACCTTTAACGTTTACTTGTTCGCCAAGTTTTTTATTGATTACATTACCGGAGTCAGCACCGAATTTCATGCCTTTATTGATCAATTCTTCTTTAGTCTTGAACAATTGGCTGCCGTTAATAGCATCTGTGGATGTAGCTGTTACAGCACCGTCTTTTACATTTGTAATAGTAGTGCCATTAGCGCCTTCCAATGTTACCTTAGTTTTATCAACAACACCGTTATTGATGTCGTATTTAACAGCACGATCTGTCAATTTATCTACAGAAGTCTTGGATGCAATGTTATTAATTGTAACTTGCTCTTTAACGCCTGCATGGTTTTTATCCTCTACAGTCAAGGATACTTCACCATTGTCGTTTACCTTGTAGGAACCGTCAGCGCTGGAGTTTCTTACAAGACGATAGTCAGTTGCACTGCTACCTTGTTGGGTAATTTGTTCGCTAACTTTTTTCAACTGATCTTCAGTCGCTGCACGACCGGATACGATAGATGTGGAGTCCCAGCTCTTATTATTCAAGTTAGTCACATAATTACCAGTTTCGCTTGCATGTTTCGTATTTTGAACAGTTTGAGCACCCATTACAACGCCACCAGCAGTTACTCTGCCTGCAGTACCATCAAGAACTACTTGATTGTTACCGCTACCTAATGTCACTTTGTTATTCAAACGAAGATCATATTTAGCACCTTCAGTGCTTGTAGCAGGAGTTGTTGTCAATTTGAGGTTATCATCGGAAACAGTAACTTTAGAATGTTTACCTGCTTCGATTTTTACATCATGTAATTGGCTACCATTTACAGCATCTGTAGAAGTAGAGGATACTTCACCAGCTTTCAAGTTAGTAATTGTTGTACCGCCTTGGCCTTCCAACGTAACCTTGTTTTTATTAACAGTAGTACCGTTAAGATCATATTTAACAGCACGTTCTGTCAATTTATCCAATTCAGTTTTGGATGCGATGTTATTGATTGTTACTGTATTTGCAGGGCTGTTAGGATGAGCTTCATCTTTAACTTTTAAATCAACCTTGTTGTTTTCTACAGAGTAAGAACCGTCTGCAGAGTTTGTATTGTTGATCAAACGGTAATCTGTTTTAGCTGCATTAGTAGTCTTGATTTCATCAGACACTTTTTTCAACTGATCTTCAGTTGCTGCACGACCAGATGTGATGGTAGGGTTTTGAACATTCCATTCTTTATTGTCCAAACCAGTTACATAGTTTTTATTATCGCTATGTGTACCTACGCGAACAGAACCTGCAGTTACGCTGTTCAAACCTGTTAGGTCTTTTGCCAACTTAACATTTAGATTGCCGTCTTTAGCTACAACACCGATGTTGTTGTCAGACAAAGCACCTGTAGCGCCACCTGTAATACCTAAAGTATCGCCAAGTTGTTTGTTGATTTTAACATTGTTATCGCCTTGGAAGCTTAAGCCTTTAGCAATCTTGTTAGTGTTATTTGTGATATTAGTAGTATTGATATCTTGTTGCTCTTTAGAAGCAAGGTTCGTCAACTTAACTTGTCTAGGGTTGGAACCATCAGCATCAGCAACAGTCAATGTCATGCTACCATCAGCAGCTACTTTATATTCGCCATTGCTACCTGCTGCAGGGTTTGCAATCAAACGGTAGTCAGTTTTGGAAAGACCATTAGAGATTTTAGAGATATCAACATCGAATGTTTGATTGTCATTACGTGTCAATGTCAATCTCTTACCGTCATTGGATACTGTACCAGATGTAACATACGTGTTTTTCAAACCTGTTACTTCAGCAGTCAAACCATTTGTACCGGTCATGTTAATCTTGCCATTACCGTTTGCTTCATACGTTGCAGAACCACGTTGCAAGTATTTATCGTATTTTGCAGCAATACGAGAAATATCACCGATATTAGCCGCATTTGTTAATGTATCACCGCCAGATTGTACATTGGTAATTTGATAACCACCAGCATTGATACCGGTTTTGCTCATAGATACGCTACCAGTTGTAACGGAGTTGAAGTTTGCATTATCAACTGTTGCAACTGTAACATTGTCTCCGGCGCCTTCTAATTTAATATTTTTACCAGCGTTAAAGTTCACTGTACGGTTTGGAGCTTTTACATCTTTAACCTTTTGGCCATTAACTTGAAGTTCCCAACCGGAGTTTGCGGATTTAATAGCTTCATGAACAGTGTTTTTACCTGTATCACCAATATTAGTCATGGTGATAGTACCGTTTTGGTCAACCTGAGCATTACCGCCTAAGATATTCTTAGTGCTGTTAGCTACATTACCTACTGCATTAGCAACGCCATATAATTGGCTACCGTTAATAGCATCTGTAGATTGTGCGCTTACACGACCAGCAGCAACATTAGTAATTGTACGTTTTGTAGAAGTATTACCTACGCTAACTGTGGAATCAGCACTACCACCTGCATAGTTGTATTTCAAACCGTTAATTGTTTCACTAGCAGTACTTACAGGAGCAGCTGTTGCAGAATTAGCACCTAATGCAACGCCACGAACATTATTTACTGTTGCTTTGCTACCGAGAGCTAAGCCTTCGTTTTCTTGTACACTTGCTTCGCTACCGATTGCTACCGCATCAGTTACTTCTTTTTGAGCTTTAAGTTTAGTGATTAATTCAGGATTATCTTTGTAAACGCTACGATCACGTACACGTTCTAATGTACCAGCTTGAGCGCTTACGCCCAATGCGATGGAACGGGAGCCAGTTGCTTGTGCATCATCACCGATAGCCACAACATTTTTCTTGTCTCCATCTTGAGTACTCAAAGCACTCGCTTCACGACCCATAGCAATAGAGCCGTAACCTTCAGAATGAGCATTGTTACCGATAGCTGTGGAACGTTCACCTAATGCCCATGCCGCATTACCTGCTGCTACAGAAGATCCGCCCAATGCATATGTATCATTACCCAATGCCACACCGGAGCCACCATGAGCACGTGCGGAGTTACCTACAGCAACGGAGTTATTTACTTTATATTGAGGGTCATTTTGAATACCTGCTTCAGCATTATTACCGATCGAAACACCGTCTACAGCATATGTTTTAGCATTGTTACCAATTGCTACCGCATTATCACGATAATGTGCTGCACCGTTACCGATAGCTACACCTTGTATTCCCTGAGAAAGGGCATTACTGCCGATAGCTATGCCGTGAGTAAAATCCTCGCCTTTATAATTTCTACCTGCTACTACATTAGCACCTGTACCCATAGCAACGCTATCTTCGGTATCTGATTTAGCACCTTGACCGATAGCAATAGCACGAGCTGCATTAGCTTGGGTATTAGTTTTTTCATCGTATTTTGTGTACTTAGTACCTTTATTATCTTTTAGAGGTTCAGGATTAGCTGAACCAATAGCAATGGATTGCTCACCTGTTGCCAATGCGGAGTGCCCCATCGCCAAGCTGGCTTTACCTTGTGCGGATGCTGCTGTACCGATAGCTGCCGCATATTGTTCGCCTGCATAGGCTTGACGCATCATCGCCAAGGAGTTGAATCCATCCGCTTTTGTAGCTGCACCTATCGCAAGAGAACCAATATCGTTGGACTGTGCATAATGACCAAGGGCCACACCCAATCCACGAGAGTTAGAATAATCGCCGATAGAAATACCAGATACAGATCCATCATCAGCGCGTGCACTAGCCTTATTACCGATTTGGATACCAAATACCTTGTTATTGGTATACAAGTAACCTTGTCCTTTATTCCCTGGCGTATTATAGTCAAACATATTAATAGTTGGTGCACCAGGCTTTGGTGTTAACCATGTCACACCGCCCGCAGTATGTTCCTTAGGATTCGCAGGATCCGCATTAGCTGGTGTTAAAGCAACCCCTCGATCAGATTCTGCCTGAACACCCGAAATCAACCCACTACCGCAGGTTAAAACCATAGCCGCCAAGCCAACTTTTACCGAAGCTTTAGCGGAATTACTAACAAAGCTTTTGGAGCCACGAGTATGGCTTTTTGCGATTTCAGATACAACGACATATGCGCCTCGTACCTGACTCCAAATTACCCTATAAATACGATTCATTTAGTAGTACCTACCTTTCACACAGTTTTATAAGGGATTCTAAAACCAACACTAAAACACTAAAAATAATAAAATTTTCATCAAAAATTTAATTACTATACATATAAAATATCAGATTAGTTTATGAATGTAAATATATTTTTTTCACATTTCGCTCATTTATTTTCAGAACTTTAAACTTCTTTTAAAAATTGATTTTCTTACTCATTTAAATATATTTTCAATCATAAAAACCCTTACAACAATGGGCCAAACAACACTTATAATCTAAAACTAATGATTTTATAGTAAATTAATCACATTTATAATTTTCGATTAAAATTATATGTTCTGTATTATACACTATTATGAAAGGTTTGTGAAGCCAAATACAAAAAAAGAACGAAAGTCCTTTCACAGTAGACTTTCGTTCTTTCATTTTATGTACCATATAGGGTTAAAATCATCTAATCTTCATGAGTATTTTCTGGTACATCAATAGATTTTACCACATGAATATAAAATGAAATTTATATGATTTACATGCCTAAACGACTCATAATAAGAGCTAATTGTCGTTTAGTTTCTTCGTTATCTTTCTGTAGACGAAGGTTGTCTTCTTTCAATGCCGCATAGTCTGCAGTTAATTTTTCATCCTGCGCTTTCATGCGTGCATTTTCAGCTTTCAAAGCAGTCATTTCATCCTGCATTACGTACATAGAGCTGATAGGACCGCCCTTGTAGCGCTCAGGAATAGCCTTCTTCTCATCAGAAGAACCGAATTTACGAGTTACACCGGCATTCACCATATTATGACGACTACCAACAGATACACCTGCATGGAACATAGTATCTTCCGATGTATAATGTGCAACACCTAAAGCCGCTGCGGTTTCACCTCTGTAATTGCCGATACCAGCCATCACTTGAGTTGGTTCTAACGGATCATATTGAATCGGTTTCAACGCAGACATAGCTGCCGCATGAGCACCTACACGTTGCGTTTCGCCCGCCACAGAATTAATAGCATTAGCCATTCCCTCCGTAACTCCCTTCAATTGATTTACGTTAACCGCATCCGTGCCGTTTACACCAGGACCTACATTGCTAATTGTTTTACCACCGTTATTCAATCCATCTTTAGTAAGGCTTACGGTGTTACCACTAGCAGGAGTAATGGTTACGCCACTGCCGTTCACAACCGTAGAGTTACCTGCGGCATCCTTAGTCGTTACTGACGTAAGACCTTTCAAATCTTTCGCCATACGAACTTTAAGATTAGTGCCGTCAGATACAACACCTACATTATCTTCTGTAGTCAACTTGCTAGCATCAGTAATACCACCGATTACGTTTACCTGTTCATTAAGCTTTTTGTTAATCACATTACCAGAGTCGCCACCGTATTTCATACCATCGTCTTTGGTTGCCACTTGATGTGTCTTGCCCTGTTCATCTTGGTACTTAATACGAGTAATAGCATTGCCTCCGAGATCAGAATCGCCCTTATCAGCAGTAATATCCGCATTACGCCCATCTTTTCCGGTTAAACCAATGTGACCAACGCCGTTTTTACTGGACATAGATACAGCATCTTTACCGTCTTTACCTGTAACAGCTACTTTGCCATCTGTACCATTCGCAGCATCTGGACCTGTGATAGATACGCCATCTTGACCGTTTTTGCCAACTTTTACCTTATCAGTCGTTACCATATCGGCAGTGACCGTTTTAGTAGTAATGCTATCGGTCTTAAGATTCTTAGCCATTTTAATAGTAACATTACCATTTTCGGCTACCGTTTTGATATTTTCGCCGGAATAATCGCTATCAGCCCCTTGGCCTTCACCTTTGATGGTAACCTTTTGACCTAAATCACGGTGGAAATCACCTGTATTACCAGCAAAATCCATGCCTTTCTTCGTAATGTCATCACCTAAGTTATTAATCTTATTATCCAAGGATTTGTGAGATTTTTGCAATTGATCTTCTGTAGCAGCACGACCGCTTGTGATATTGTTAGGATCCCAATCTTTGTTTTCCAAACCTGTCACATGACCGTCTTTGCCATCAACAGATACTTTACCGGCAGCAATCTTGCCGTCTTTTCCGTTGATTGTTACGTTGTCACCGGCCTTGATTGTACCATTTTCACCGTCAATCGCAACATTACCGGCTTTAATGGTACCTTTATTACCATCGATTTCAACTTTATCACCTGCTTTAATGGTGCCTTTGTTGCCGTCGATGGTAACCTTGTCACCAGCTTTGATAGTGCCTGTTGTACCATCCATTGCAATTTGTTTCGTAGGATCAGTCCCCATTGTTACTTGGTCCTTAAGGCCCACTTTGTAATTTGTAGAGCCGTCCGCATTAGTGGTCTTATCTACTTGGACATTATTACCTGCCGTTACTGTTGTAGTAGCAGCTGCTGCGGCTTTATCCAATTGGGATTTATTAACCGCATCCTTAGAATCAGTACCATCGGCTACATTCGTAATCTTCTTATTGGACGCATCGATACCGTCCTTCGTCATGGATGGACCGTTGGTAATCTTCACACCGTCTTTTGTAACAGCAGTCAACGGATTGCCATCCTTATCTTGAACGGTCATACCTTCACCATTTACAACGGTTTTACCGTTTGCACCATTAGTGCCATTATTGAAAGTTATGGAATCCAGCCCTTTAAGATTTTTTGCCAAACGAACATTGAGCACATTATCTTTACTGATAACACCGATATTGTTTTTGGTCAACTCATCTTCACTTGTAACACCACCCTTAATGTCCAATTGTTCATTAAGTTTTTTCTTGATGGTAGTACCGGAATCACCACCGTATTTCATACCATCGTCTTTGGTTGCCACTTGATGAGTCTTACCGTTTTCATCTTGGTACTTAATACGAGTGATTACATTGCCGTCGAGATCGGAATCGCCCTTATCAGCAATAATATCCGCATTGCGCCCATTTTTTCCGGTTAAACCGATGTGGCCAATACCGTCTTTGCCGGACATGGACACCGCCTCCTTGCCGTTTTTATCTGTAACAGCTACCTTACCATCAGCGCCATTCGCCGCATCTGGACCTGTAATGGATACGCCATCTTTACCGTCTTTGCCGACTTTCACGGATTCAGCCTTAAGATTTTTATTCATCTTCACATTGATAGTCGTGTTACCATCATTATCTTGGTTGATGAAAGTTTTAATGTTTTCACCGCTGTAATCAGCATCGTCAGCTTTGCCTTCACCTTGAACAGTGATAGTAGAGCCTAATTTATTGGTTTTTACACCGCCTACATTGGCATTGAATTTAAGCCCTGTATCAGTTTGACCTGCCAAAGCTTGTTTCAATTGATCCTCTGTTGCAGCACGACCGGATACGACTTTACCTACATCCCAAGTCTTATTATCAAGACCTGTTACATAATTACCAGTATTAGCAGGAGTTACGCCATCAGATTGTTTACCCATAGTTACAGTGCCGGCTTTCACAGTTTCCGCTGCAGTAACAGATGTAACATTAAGATCCTTTTTCAATTTAAGGCCGATCTTCGTATCGTCACCAGTTTGAGTAATTTCTGTAGTGATGTTATCATCGCCATTTACTGTTACCTTAGAGCCTAGCTTATTCGTTTTTTCGTCATTATTATCAGCATTAAAACGAAGGCCTTTATTGGTGAGTTCAGTCTTAGCGTCACCAATATTTTTATTTAACTCAGTTTTAGTGTCATGCAATTGACTGCCGTTCACTGCATCTTTGGAGTTAGCCGCCACATCGCCATTAGCAACATTGGTAATCTTTTGATCGTTCGCATTGATGCCGTTTGAAGATACATAGTTCTTACCGCCTACGGTCAAACCTCCACTGTTGATGGTTGTACCGCCAGCTGTTACGCTGTCCAAACCAGTTAATGTCTTAGACAACTTCACGTTTAATGTGCCTGTGCCATCAGAAACAACGCCAATATTATTATCAGTTAAATCGGCAGCTGCAGCTCCGCCTTTAATGGCAACAGTACCACCCAACTTTTTATTGATAGTCGTGCCAGAGTCACCGTCAAAGTTCAAGCCTTTATCCACTTCGGATTTAGACGCCACATCTTTAATCGTTACGGTTTTTGTTTGATCCGGATGGTTCTTATCTTGAACTGTCAATGCTACGTCACCGTTGGCATCTACAGTGTAGTCACCATTGGAACCCGCCGCTGGATTAGCAACAAGACTGAAGTCCGTTGCACTAGCACCTTGTTTCTTAACTTCATCACTAACCGTTTTCAATTGGTCTTCCGTTGCTGCACGACCAGATGCAATCGTAGGATTATCAATGCTCCACGCCTTATTATCAAGACCTGTTACGTAATTACCCGTATTAGCAGGAGTTGCACCATCAGCTTGTTTACCCATGGTTACAGTGCCAGCTTTCACAGTTTCCGTAGCCGTAACAGATGTAACATTAAGATCTTTTTTCAATTTTAGACCGATCTTAGTGTCGTCACCGGTTTGCGTGATTTCTGTCGTAATATTATCGTCGCCATTTACAGTCACCTTGGAGCCTAATTTATTCGTTTTTTCGTCATTATTATCTGCGTCAAAACGAATACCTTTATTGGTAAGTTCAGTCTTAGCGTCATTAATATTATTGTTGAGTTCAGTTTTAGTATCACCAATTTTTTTATTGAGCTCAGTCTTGGTATCACTGATGTTTTTATTCAACTCGGTCTTAGTATCGCTAATGTTTTTATTTAATTCAGTCTTTGTATCAGCGATATTTTTGTTTAACTCAGTTTTGGCTTCATGTAATTGACCGCCGTTCACCGCGTCTTTGGAATTAGCAGCAATATCACCATTAGCCACATTGGTAATCTTTTTGTCGTTCGCATTGATGCCGTTTGGAGATACATAGGTCTTACCACCTACGGTCAAACCACCACTATTGATAGTTGTAGCTCCAGCTGTTACGCTGTCCAAACCAGCCAATGTCTTAGCCAGCTTCACGTTTAATGTGCCTGTGCCGTCAGATACAACGCCAATATTATTATCCGTTAAATCGGAAGCTGCAGCTCCGCCTTTAATAGCAACAGTACCACCTAGTTTCTTGTTGATAGTTGTACCAGAGTCACCGTCAAAGTTTAGACCTTTATCTACTTCGGATTTAGACGCCACATCCTTAATCGTTACGGTTTTTGTTTGATCCGGATGATTCTTATCTTGAACTGTCAATGCTACGTCACCGTTAGCAGCTACAGTGTAGTCACCATTGGAGCCTGCCGCAGGATTAGCTACGAGACTGAAATCAGTTGCATTAGCACCTTGAGTTTTGATAGCTTCAGTAACTGTCTTCAATTGATCTTCTGTTGCAGCACGTCCGCTAACAGCAGTAGGATTAGTTACACTCCATGTCTTATTATCAAGACCTGTCACATAGTTACCCATATTAGCAGGAGTTGCACCATCGGGTTGTTTACCCATGGTTACAGTGCCGGCTTTCACAGTTTCCGTAGCAGTAACAGTGGTAACGTTAAGATCTTTTTTCAATTTTAGACCGATCTTAGTGTCGTCACCGGTTTGAGTGATTTCCGTCGTAATGTTGTCATCGCCGTTTACCGTTACCTTGGAGCCTAGTTTATTCGTTTTTTCGTCGTTATTATCCGCATTGAAACGAAGGCCTTTATTGGTAAGTTCAGTCTTAGCATCATTAATATTATTGTTGAGTTCGGTTTTAGTGTCAGCGATGTTTTTATTCAACTCGGTCTTAGTATCGCTAATGTTTTTATTTAATTCAGTCTTTGTATCAGCGATATTTTTGTTTAACTCAGTTTTGGCTTCGTGTAATTGACCACCATTAACCGCATCTTTGGAATTCGCGGCCACGTCGCCATTAGCGACATTGGTAATCTTTTGGTCATTTGCGTCAATGCCATTCGGCGTTACATAGGTCTTACCTCCTACGGTCAAACCACTAGCATTAATAGTTGTGCCTCCAGCTGTCACACTGTCCAAACCAGTTAATGTTTTAGCTAACTTCACATTTAATGCACTGCCATCAGATACGACACCGATATTATTATCCGTCAAGTTTGCCGCCACAGCACCACCTTTGATGCTCAACTTATCACCTAACTGTTTGTTAATTACAGCGCCGCTATCTCCATCAAAGTTAAGGCCTTTAGCGATAGTCGTATTAATTGTAGAGATAGCATTTTTATTGGTCGTAATATCTTGTGTATTTCGAGCAATATCAGTTGTGTTTTTGCCAATATCGGTTGTATTCTTGGTGATATCAACCGTATTTTTAGCTATATCTTGCTTATTCTTACCAATATCAGTCGTATTCTGAGCTATATCAGTCTTGTTCTTAGCTATATCTTGTTTATTCTTGCCGATGTCAGTTGTATTTTGAGCTATTTTGTCCTTGTTTGTGTTAACTTGCGTATTAACAGCTTTTAACTGATCTTCCGTTGCGGCACGACCAGTTACGGCTTGTGGATTATCTACATCCCAAGCAGTATTAGTAAGACCAGTTACCGTGCCTGCAGTACCATCAACAGATACAGGATTAGCAGTTCCTAAGGTGATTTTATCGCCTAGTCCGATTGTAAATTCCTTACCACCAGCTGCATTTGTACCTTCTTCTACAGTGATATTGCTGTTTTTAGCTTTCACAGTACTTGCCTTAGCCGTTCCACCGATAGCATCCTGCAACTGACTAAAGTTAACCGCATCAGTAGGATCTGTGCCTTTTGCTAGACCGGTAATCTTTTGATTATTCGCATTGATACCGTTCGGCATCACATAGGTCTTACCACCTACAGTCAACCCACCACTATTAATAGTTGTTCCGCCAGCTGTTACGCTATCCAAACCAGTTAATGTTTTAGCTAGTTTCACATTTAATGTGCTGCCATCAGACACGACACCGATATTATTGTCCGTAAGATCCGCCGTAGCACCACCTTTAATGGTAACAGTATCACCCAATTTTTTATTAATCGCAGCACCGCTATCGCCATTAAAGTTTAATCCTTTATTGATGTTGGTTACATTTGTATTGACCTTATCATTAACGGATTTTAACTGATCTTCCGTAGCAGCACGACCACTTACAGCTTGAGGATTATCTGCGTTCCAAGACTTATTATCGAGCCCTGTTACAAAGTTACCGTTTGCACCGCCTGCACCACCAGCTTGTTTGCCCATAGTCACAGTGCCGGCTTTCACAGTATCAGCGGCAGTAATAGTATTAACATTAAGATCTTTCTTTAACTTAAGACCGATCTTAGTATCATCACCAGTTTGACTGATTTCTGTTGTAATATTATCATCGCCATTTACCGTTACCTTGGAACCCAATTTATTGGTCTTAGTTCCACCAGTGTCCGCATCAAACTTGAGACCTGTGTTAATCACATCATTCTTCGCAGTCGATATATTATTGTTTAACTCGGTTTTAGCATTATCTATATTGCCGTTTAATTCGGTCTTAGCGTCATTAATATTCTTATTAAGTTCAGTTTTGGCATCACCGATATTTTTGTTTAATTCAGTTTTAGCATTATTAATATTGTTATTTAATTCGGTTTTAGCCGCATGAAGTTGACCGCCGTTAACTGCCTCTTTGGAATTAGCCGCCACTTCACCATCAGCAACATTAGTTATTTTCTTGTCATTCGCATTAATGCCGTTCGGAGTTACATAGGTCTTACCGCCTACGGTCAAACCACTACTATTGATAACTGTACCCCCAGCCGTTACGCTATCCAAACCGGTTAATGTTTTAGCTAGTTTCACATTTAACGCACTGCCATCAGATACGACACCGATATTATTGTCCGTCAAGTTCGCAGCCGCAGCACCACCTTTGATGCTGAGTTTATCGCCCAACTGTTTGTTGATTGCAGCACCGCTGTCTCCATCAAAGTTAAGACCTTTAGCAATAGTTGTATTGATTGTAGAGATAGCATTTTTATTGGTCGCAATATCTTGTGTGTTCTGAGTAATATTTTGCTTGTTTTGTGCAATATCAGTCTTATTTTTACCGATATCAGTAGTATTTTGAGCTATATCAGTCTTGTTCTTAGTTATATCTTGTTTATTCTTACCGATATCAGTCGCATTTTGAGCAATGTCAGTTGTGTTCTGAGCTATTTTATCCTTATTTGTGTTAACTTGCGTATTAACAGTTTTTAACTGATCTTCCGTTGCAGCACGACCACTTACAGCTTGCGGATTATTTACATTCCAAGCTATATTAGTAAGACCTGTTACAGTCCCTGCAGTTCCATCCACATTTACAGGATGTGCTGTACCTACAGCAAGTTTATTACCCAAGCCAACAGTGTATTCCTTACCACCATTCGCATTGGTACCTTCTGTTACGATTACATTTGCATCCTTTGGTTTTACTGTAGTCGCCTTAGCAGTACCACCGATAGCACTTTGTAATTGACTGAAATTAACCGCATCGTTAGGCGCCGTACCATTAGCAACACCAGTAATCTTTTGATTATTAGCATTGATGCCATCAGGTGTTACATAGGTTCTAGCACCTACACTCAAACCATTTTTACTAATAGTAGTATTTCCTGCATTAACGCTCTCTAATCCTATTAAATATTTTGCCAACTTTACAGTCAATCTACCGGTACCATCGGATACAACACCAATATTATTATCGGATAATGCCCCTGTAGCACCGCCTTTAATGACTAGAGTATCACCTAATTTTCTCTTAATCGAAGCACCTGTATCGCTGCTAAAATAGAGCCCTTTTTCAAGAGTATTATTGATAGTGTTAATATCATTCTTATTAGTAGTAATATCACCTTGTATTTTTGTGATATTTCGTGCATTGGCACCAATACGGCTTGAGTTATCTGAGATATTCTGCGTATTTTGATTAATAAAATACTGATTGGAATTAACTCTCTCATTAACCCGCTTTAACTGATCTTCCGTAGCAGCACGCCCTGTAACAGGTGCTGGATTATTTACATTCCATGATGTATTGGTAAGACCTGTGACCGTTCCTGTACCACTATCTATGGTTACAGGATGCGAGGCCGCCCCTTTCCCTACAGTAATCTTATAGTTTAAGCCAACAGTATATTCTTTACCACCTTTCGCCGTTGAGTTTTCCCTTAGCGTAATATTACCATCATCATTTACTTTTACTATGGCTTCTTTAGCCGTACCGTTAATTGCGCGTTGCAACTGACCGTAGTTAACTGCGTCCTGACTACCTGTACCGTCTGCAACACCTCTAACTTGTTGATTATTGGCATTAAGACCACCGGTTGACACATAGAGTTTACCGCCTACAGACACCCCTTTATTATCAATCGTAGCAGTTCCTGCTGTTACGCTATCCAAACCAGTTAATTTTTTAGCCAATTTCACATTTAGTGTGCCATTTCCGTCTGCTTGAACCCCAATATTGTTGTCAGCCAGAGCACCGCTAGCGCCACCTTTTATTCTTACTGTGTCACCTAATTTTACTTGGTTCTGAACAAAGTTATCACCATAAAAGAACAATCCCTTATCAATATTGTCTTTATTATATCTAATAGCATCGTGGATCGTGCTTTTACCTGTAAAACCGATATCGCTCATCGTTAATTTACCGGTATCAGGATCGAGCGCCGCATTACCGCCAAGGATATTTTTAGTAGTAGTGGCTAAATTGCCCAGGCTATTTGCTACGGCATATAACTGACTACCATTAATAGCATCTGTAGACGAAGCATTCATGCGCCCCGCCGCCACATTGGTAATCGTACGTTTTACCGTATCACTACCCACACTAAGCGTGGAGTCAGCACTGCCGCCAGCTAAATTCTTATACCACAAGCCATTTACAAACTGATTTGGCGTACTTACCACATTAGCCGTCTTGGAGTTGGCACCTAATGCAATCGATCGTTGTTGATTCGTATCAACTAATGCATTTTTACCGATGGCAATGGAATCATCTGCAGCTGCGATTGCAGCTTTACTCATAGCAATAGAATTATTTTTCGTCGCTTTTGCCGTCTCACCGATAGCAATAGAAGCCTCACCGCTAGCCGCGCTATCCCAACCCATAGCAGCAGCATTAGTAGCGTCAGCTGTAGAGTTCGCACCGATTGCGCGAGCACCCGCTGCCAATGCTTTTGCACCGTTACCGATGGCTACGCCCCAGTCGCCTCGAGATTAAGAGCCGTTACCCATAGCAACGGCACCGCCTTTAGATGCCTTCGCATTATTACCAAATGCCATGGAGGATCCACCCCAAGCTCTGGCATTGGTACCAAATGCCTGATCATTATCGGCACCCACATACTTACCGGCCTCATCATATCCGGCCCAGGATGTATTACCAAGGGCAAAGCCATTTAAAGAAGCTACTTTTGTCAAATTACCGATAGCAACACCATTATTTACTTCAACGGTTGCATTTCTTCCGATTGCAACGCCTTGCACATTACCAACACCAGCCCTATTAGTTTCTGTAACAGTAGCACCTGTACCCAAAGCCACACTATTATCTGCCATTGCTGTACTATTGTCACCTATCGCTACAGTACCATTTTTAGCCTTAGCATTATCGCCCCATGGCAATGAAGATGCCTGCGCTTCAGTTGGTATAATCCCTCCTGCTAACATAACAGTACAGATAGAAATTCCGAGCATCTTAGCAAACACCGAAGTCATTGTCGATCGTTTCGACATATTCTTCGCTGTTTCAGCCACAACGACATAACACCCTTTTGTACGACTCCAGATTACTTTAAAAATTCGGTTCATCTCGTCTTACTCCTTGCATAAAACTATCAGATTTTATGAATATAATAAAATATTTTATAACTATTTTAAAAAGTGAAAACACAATTAATATATGACTATTTACCGATGCATATCATATTAAACATATCATATTCTATGCTAAAAGTAAAAAAATTTTCACTCTACACTCACTTCCAAATCATAAATATTTATGAATATACAAAAACTCCGCCATATACCTTATGAATATGCTAAATGTACTAATTTTTTCGCATAAAATTAACTTCATGAAAAAAATGTATTTCACCTTAGTAAACTATTATGATCTAACTATTACTCACCTATTTTAATTACATTACAAAATACTATGACATATATATGCTCAAATAGCCATTGAATCTATTTTTTACATGCAAAAAGGCGCCAAAAGCATTTCGCTTTTGGCGCCTTTTATAAGCACTGCCGTATCAATATGTTATTTCATATTATTTCAAGCCTGCTTGTTGCATCAATAATGCAATTTGTGCTCTCATTTCTTCATTGTCACGTTGTACTTTTTCGTACTTAGCTTTCAAAGCAGTCATTTCATCTTGCATTACGTACATGGAGCTGATAGGGCCACCTTTGTAACGTTCAGGAACTGCTTTCTTCGCATCGGAAGTACCGAATTTACGAGTTACACCAGCATTTACCATGTTATGGTGGCTACCAACAGATACACCTACATGGAACATTGTATCTTCTGCTGTGTAATGTGCAACGCCAAGAGCCGCCGCAGTTTCACCTCTGTAATTACCGATACCGG
>OBWG01000591.1_pt1 | contig 23412 bp, 19 predicted proteins | sample 1495221 | NCBI WGS metagenome assembly OBWG01 (sample SAMEA2580053, study PRJEB22360) | human gut metagenome | reverse complement strand
TTGTTAGTGTTTAGAGAGTTTAGGAGGCGCCTATGGGCAAACGCTTTGTCAAACAGTTGGGGCAATTTATTGTGACCTTGTTTGGCATCACATTTTTAACATTTTGTCTCACCTATTTAGCACCAGGCGATCCAGTAACGATGCTACTAGAAACGGCAGATACTATCGTGTCTCAGGAGCTCATCGATGAGACTCGAGCTCAGCTTGGGTTAGATAAACCGTTTATAGTGCAATATGCAAACTGGGTTGTGAATGCTGCACAAGGTGATTTAGGGATGAGTTACTCTGCTAAAAAGCCAGTAGTAGATCGTATGTTGGAGGCTTTACCGGGGACAGTAATGTTAGCAGGTACTGCTTTAGTATTTACTCTGCTTTATGCATTGCCAGCAGGGATTATAAGCGCCTTAAATCGTAATAAATGGGTAGACTATGTGTTGAGATCTTTATCCTTTGTAGGCGTATCTATGCCATCATTTTGGTTAGGTCTTGTACTTATTTATATCTTCGGTCTTAAACTAGGTCTTGTACCAATTGCTACATCTCGTATAACGCCAATAGGTGTAATTTTGCCAGCTGCTACCTTAGCTGTTGTAATTGGTTCTAAGTATATGCGCCAAGTTCGTCTCGTTATCCTTGAAGAAATGGAAAAGGATTACGTTATCGGTGCTCGTGCTCGTGGTGTCAGTGAGATGAAGATTTTATTTGGTCATATTTTGCCAAATGCCGTCTTGCCGCTCATCACTATTCTTGGTGTTGTCATGGGCTGGCTATTAGGTGGTGTAGCAGTTGTAGAAATGGTATTCTCTTGGCCTGGCCTAGGGAACATGGCAGTTTACGCTATTACCATGCGCGACTATCCATTGATTGAAGGCTTTGTATTGTGGGTTGCCTTAGCCTATATGTGTATCAATGCATTAATTGATGCGTCATATGTACTATTAGACCCTAGATTGAAACGGGAGAGAGCATAATGGCAGAATTCATTCAAAAACATAAATTGTTCTCTTTCTATAGCACCTTAATGCTTCTTGTAGTTATTGTTGCTATCTTTGCTCCGTGGCTTGCACCAGGTGATGCTTTCTCCTCAAATATGAGCCAAGCGTTGCAAGCGCCAAGCAGTCAACATTGGTTTGGTACAGATAAGCTTGGTCGTGACGTGTTATCTCGCATCATTTATGGTACACAATTATCCTTGTTCATGGGTGTTACCATTGTTGTTATCATGGTGAGCATAGGAACAATCATCGGTGCTGCAGCAGGCTATTTCGGCGGTAAAGTTGAAATGGTGCTCATGCGCTTTGCAGACATCATGTTATCCTTCCCAGGTATCGTTTTGGCCATTGCTATTGCTGGTATCTTGGGTGGTAGCATTGTAAATACGATTTTAGCCTTATCTGTTGTGGGTTGGGCTAAATATGCTCGTATTGTACGTTCTATGACGCTTAAGGTGCGTGGTGAGGAGTATGTAACGGCTGCTGTCATGATGGGTGCTAATACATCTACAATTCTTAGACGTCATATTATTCCTAATATCATGCCTCTCGTTATTACCACAGGGGCTTTAGATATTGGGGCCATCATGATTGAAGTAGCAGGTCTATCCTTCCTAGGTTTTGGTGCTCAGCCGCCAACACCAGAATGGGGCCTTATGCTCAATGAAGGTCGTCAGTACTTGCAGACGAGTCCTTGGCTCATGGCATTCCCTGGTATATCTATCCTTATCGTAGTAGCAATCTTTAACCTTTGGTCTGACTCTTTACGTGACGTAGTGGATCCGAAGAACCAAGGGTAATCTATGAGATGTACTCATTTTCTAGAACTGTTTTTTATGAAAGTGTCTAGGCGGATAGATTGTAATGTACGTTTTTTCCATCACTGATTATGTAGGATTGTCATAGTCATGATGTTAAATGTTTTTATGTTTTGTATGTAGTGGTACAAGGAGATTTTACATGAAAAAATCTTGGAAAAAAGCCCTCTTAGCAGGTCTTAGCATTGTAATGATGGGTTCCTTCATCGCAGGTTGTGGCTCCGATAACAACGGCTCTGCAAATAAAGACGTATTGAAAGTAGGCGTAACTAACTTCGCTTCTACTTTAGAACCTACGGAAAACTTCTTCGCATGGGTTGTAATGCGCTATGGTGTAGGCGAAACATTGGCTAAGTTTGACGAGCAAATGAAACCGCAACCTTGGATTGCATCCAAATGGGAAGTATCCCCAGACCATAAAACGTGGACTTTCACAATCAATGATAAAGTAACATTCTCTAATGGTAAAAAAGTTGATGCAGCTGCTGTAAAAGCATCTATTGAACGTGCATTTGAAAAGTCTAACCGTGCGAAAACATTCTTCGAATATGACTCCATTGAAGCTAATGGTCAACAATTAGTTATTCATACAACAAAAGAATATCCTAATATGCCTGGCCTTTTAGCGGATCCGTTGTTCCTAATCGTTGACGTTCAAGCTGAAAAAGATGGCCGTAACTTTGCGAAGGAAGGTCCTATCGGTACAGGCCCATATGTAGTTAAATCCTTCACTAAAGAACGTGCTGAAATGGCTGCGAACGAAAACTACTGGGATGGTACAGTACCATTTAAAACTGTAGAAATTCCTTCCATCGATGACCCTAATACGCGTGCTTTGAGCTTACAATCTGGCGACGTAGATATGGCTGTTAACATCGGTCCTGGTGAAATTGGTTTATTCCAAGGCAATGACAAATTCAAAGTAGATGAAATTGCATCTCTTCGTGTAGTATTGGCACGTATTAATCAAAAAGGTATTCTTGGGGATGACAAAGTTCGTGCTGCAGTTATCTCTGCAACAGACCGTAAAAACTATGCTGATGTATTGTTAAAAGGTACATTTATTCCTGGTTCTGCTCCAATTCCACCATCCATGGACTATGGCTTCAACGATTTGAAAGATCCTAATGCGTATAATCCTGAACGTTCTAAACAATTGTTGGCTGAAGATGGTTGGAAAGATACTGATGGCGATGGGATCCTTGATAAAGATGGCAAACCATTAACATTCAACTTCATAGTATATAACTCTCGTGCAGAATTGCCACTTTATGCAGAAGCAGTACAAGCTGACCTCAAAAAAGTGGGCATCGACATGAAAATCAAAACAGTTGACTATAACTTGATTGATAAAATGGGTCAAGATGGCGACTATGATATGCTTATCTCCAACATCGTAACTGCTAATACAGGCGATCCAATCTGGTTCTTAGCTAACTACTGGCATACTAATGTGGATGGTTCCAACCCTCAAAACGGTTCTGGTTACTCCAATCCACAAGTTGACCAATTATTAGATGCCGCTGAAACTGAATTCGATCCTGCAAAACGTCGTGAATATGCAGTACAAATTCAACAATTATTGATGAATGATGGTGCTGCATTGTTCTTAGGTTACCCTAAAACTAATATCGTTACTGGTTCTTACTTGAAAGGTGCTGTAATGTACCCAAGTGACTACTACTGGATTACTAACAAAATTACAAAATAGTAAGGAGCTATAATGGCAGAAAACATACTAACTGTAGAAAACCTTAACATCGCGTACCAAGGTGTGCCTGCTGTTATGGATGTGAATTTTACCTTGGAACGCGGCAAGGTATTAACCATCGTAGGTGAGTCTGGATCCGGTAAAACTACCGTGATCCGGGCCCTCATGGGTTTATTGCCTGTAGGTGGTGAGGTCACAGATGGTACAATGATCTTTAATGGTCAAGACCTTCGCACCCTATCTAAGTCAGAGTGGAGAGCTATACGTGGTAAAGATATGGCCATGATTTTCCAAGATAGTGGTAGTGCACTGGATCCAATCGTTCGCATTGGTAATCAATTTAGAGAACTATTTAAGGCTCATATTGAAATCGATAATGACGAATGTGATCGCCGTGCTATTGCCTTACTAGAAGCTGTATCCTTGCCTAATGGTGCTGATATATTGCGCCGTTATCCTCATGAGCTATCCGGTGGTCAGCGACAACGTGTGGGCATTGCTATGGCACTAGCCTTAGACCCAGCGTTGCTCATTGGAGATGAACCGACATCGGCACTAGATGTAACGACACAGTCTCAAGTAGTTATGCAAATGCTAGAACTTGCTAAAGAGCATAATTCTGCTATCGTAATGGTTACGCACAATCTTGGTGTAGCGGCCTATATGTCCGACTATATCATTGTTATGAAAAAGGGCCGTGTCGTTGATGCTGGCACAACGCAAGATATTTTAGAAAATCCATCTAATGAATATACGAAGCAATTAAAAGATGCGGTACCAACATTGGGAGGAGGTCGTTACATTGACTAACTACGCTGTAGAATTAAAAAATGTATGTAAACGATTCCCACTTCCTACTGGTGGTGAGCTCGAAGCGTGTAAGACTATCAATATTACCTTAGGAAAAGGCCAGTCCCTTGGGATTGTAGGAGAATCTGGCTCTGGTAAAACGACTTTGGTTCGTATGATCATGAAGATGCTGCCTATTACGGAAGGTGAGATTTACGTAGATGGCGTAGAGATTCAGCATATGAACTCTGAGCAAACAAAAGAATACCGTAAGAAAATTCAAATGGTATTCCAAGACCCATCTGCGGCATTTAATCCGCGTATGAAGGTAAAGGATATTATCCTTGAACCGTTATACAACTTTGGTCTTCTTGAAAAGGGAACAGAGGAACAAATTGCTGGTGATTATCTTGAAATGGTAGATTTACCTCGCGAGTTTATGCATCGTTATCCTCATGAAATGTCTGGTGGTCAACGTCAACGTGTGGCCATTGCGCGTGCTATCGTGTTAGAGCCTGAAATTCTCGTATTAGACGAGGCTACTAGTGCTCTAGATGTATCTGTACAAGACTCCATTGCCTATTTATTGGCGCGTTTACAAAAAAAGAAAAATTTAACATACCTATTTATTGCTCATGATATTGCGTTTATTCGTACCATGTGCCACAAGGTGGTCGTAATGTACAAAGGTGCTATCGTTGAAGAGCTAGATGCACTTCATTTAGCTGATGCGAAGCATCCTTATACAAAGGTTCTATTGAGCTCCATCTTTGAAATTGGCCAAGATCATAAGCCACTTACACTGGAAGAGGCTGCATTAGAAGCATAGTATAAGAAATACATTTAAGCGTATATAGATTTTAAAAATTAAACTTTGAGTGTATAGATTTAAAATATAGAATTTTAAATCCTGTAGGTACATTACAATAGCAGTTAGCTTGTAAGCTAACTGCTATTTTTTATGAAATATAGATATAAGCGTTCTAAAATAGATATATCGAAATCTTTCGTAAATATTTATTGTATTAACACCGAATATATAGTATAGTTGACTATATGAAATATACCCCTATGGGTATAATGAAATATGCTCATATGAAGTGATATACATAGATTCTCTCTATATTAACTGTTGTAAAATTGAGTTAGGATTACTAGGTTATGTTAACGCACAACATAGTGAGTGTCTGAGCGTACATAATAGTTAATGAATGTAGAAAGGTTAGGTGTGTAAATGAAAGGTTTACGCAAGGCTTTATTAATTGGTATGACCTTAGGTATGACTGTGCTAGGCACTGTTGGTTGTATGAATCAAAACGCTGCTCCGTCTAATGATGTATTAAAGGTAGGGGCCATTAGCTTTGCAGGTACATTAGAACCAACAGAAAACTATTTTAGCTGGGCTGTTGTACGATATGGTGTAGGGGAAACACTAATTAAATTTGATGATCACATGAATGCTAAACCCTGGTTAGCATCCTCTTGGAAAGAAAGTGATGATAAGCTGACTTGGACTTTCACCATCAACGATAAAGTAAAATTCTCAAATGGTAAAAGTTTGACAGCAGAGGCTGTAAAAGCATCTCTAGAAAGAACCTTTGCGAAGAGTAAACGAGCAAAAACGTTCTTTAACTATACAGAAATCACCGCTAAGGGGCAGGAACTTACGATTAAGACTGACAAGGAATACTATAACTTGCCAAATTTACTCGGTGATCCATTGTTCCTAATTATGGATGTCACCGCAGAGGCTGATGGTCGTGATATTGCTAAGGAAGGTCCTATCGGTACGGGTCCATATGTAGTATCCTCTTTCACAAAAGAGCGTGCAGAACTCAAACGTAACGATAATTACTGGGATGGTAAGGTAGGCTTTGCTAAGGTTGAAATTCCATCTATTAACGATGCCAACACACGTGCCTTGGCATTACAAGCGGGCGATGTAGATATGGCCGTTAGCATTGGTCCTGGCGAATACGGGATCTTCCAAAATGATAAGAACTTTACTATCTATGAAGTAGCTTCCTTGCGTGACGTATTTGTTCGTATGGGGCAAAAAGGTAAGCTTCAAAATCCTGATTTGCGTGCGGCCCTTATTGCCGCAGCAGACCGCGAGTCTTATGCGAAGAATCTCATGAAGGATACATTTGTAGCCGGTAAGGCTCCATTGCCACCATCCATTGATTATGGCTTTGACCAATTGCGCGATCCTAATAAATACAATGTAGAACGTGCTAAAGAATTACTTAAACGTGCAGGCTATCAAGATACGAATGGCGATGGCATTGTAGATAAAGATGGTGAAAACCTAGTACTAGACTTCTATGCTTATACATCTCGTCCTGAATTGCCATTATATGCAGAAGCATTACAAGCAGACTACAAAAAAATCGGTGTAGATTTACAAATTAAAATCGTTGACTATGCTGTGATTGACACATTATCTCAATCTGGCGATTATGACATGATTATCTCTAGTGTAGTAACTGCTAATACAGGTCAACCAGTATGGTTCTTGAAACAATATTGGGGGACAGGCGTTGAAACTAATGGCTCAGGCTTCTCCGATCCACGTTTTGATGAATTGTTAGCCCTTGGTGAAAGCGCTAACGATCCTGTGGCACGCCGTAATGCTGTTATCAACGCACAACAACTCATGCTAGATAACGCTGTAGCATTATTCTTAGGCTATCCTAAAACCAATATCGTAGGTAATAAGAAGATTGATGGTATTAAGATGACACCGTCTGAATACTACATCATTACAAAAGACCTTAAACTTAAATAGACAAAAAGAGGACCATTTGGTCCTCTTTTTGTCTATCTTTATTTTTTATTTTTCTCTGTTACATCTAAGTCTGCCATATTTATGGCATTGGCTTTGCTAATCATCTTATTATACTTAATAAATAATTGCGTATAGGCTTCGCCATAAGATGAGTTAATAATAATATAGTTGCGGGCTTCTGCAACAAACTCTTTTACAGCATCTTGATACTCTCGTACAGCATTTTGTGTTTCTGAAGTAGTACCAGGTTGTAATTTGTTAATGCGTTGTGAAATTTGCTGTAAGTTAGCTTCAACCTTTTGCGTATCCGTATTTCCATCTGGATCAATAAGGTCGATAGTTTGTGCTGTCATGAGGTTTAATTCAATAAAATTAACCGCATTTTCGCGTTTTTCGCCTTGATACTCGTTCATGCGCTCAGTGTAGAGTTCATTGTTACGATTATCTAAAGCTAAATCTAATGCATTATACGTAGCATAGAATTGTTCAGCTAATGGTACATATTGTGCAGCTAGTTCATCGCTACCTTTGAAATTATCTTTTTCAAATCGACGTTCTACATAGTAAGCTTGTAACTGATCTGCAATCGGAATAATTTGATCAAGTACGGCCAGTACGTCATTTGTTGCTTGGTTTACGTCTTCATATGGAGTAGAACTATCTTGTTTTGCTGCTTCTAAAGCGGTTTTGAGATCCTTATATTTAGGCAAGGTAATCGTTGTGTTATGGGAACTATTACGCAACTCTTCAAGAGTTGGTTGTAATTGGTTAGCATAAGCTACGCTGTACGAGTTATATGTGTCTAATGCAACAATATAAGGACGAATTGCGTTGATCTTATCGTCAACTGTTGATCGATATAAAATTGTCGTTGTATTGGATGACAGAAGTGTGTACACTCCATAAATCCCACCACCGATAATAGCCGCACCGAGTACGATGGCCGCTATTAACTTGATGTACCCCTTTTTCAACTGCGTACGCTCCTTGCAAACACACTAACTCTTTTGGATCCATTGGGGCGCACTACGCCCCTAAGAGTAATTAGTTACATTATATCACAACTCTAAGCGACAAAAAAGACGTATGACAGTAATAATCATAAGGGATTGATGAAATTATTCGATGTGAACATATATTAATATTTATACATTACGATTTATAGATAAAAATACTGGTGAAAGTTGAATTAGTATATTCTTTTACACCTTTGATATAATTTATATATATGATGGGAGGCGGTTCTAATGAATTTAGATAAGGTGTATAACTCTATTGAAGATGTATTAGATGTAGCGCAATCTGCGGAAGGGAAAACGGTAGGCGAATTCGATATAAATAATCGATTAGAAAGTAAAGGGAATAAGGGTGGTATAGGTCAGATTTTAGAAGAAGGGCTTTTTAAAATTGCGGTGAATAGTCGTGCCGAAGCCGACTTCGTGAATTTGGGATTAGAACTAAAGGTGACGGCTATTAAGGAGAATAAAAAGAAAGAGTTCTCAGCCAAAGAGCGGTTAGTTCTTAACATAATCAATTACGAAGAAGATTATAAGGATTCCTTTGATAATTCTGCTTTTTGGCAGAAAAATAAGAATCTATTAATTGTATTCTACTTATATAAGGATGACTTAGATAAAAAGGAGTTTCCAATAGTTAAATCTGTTTTACACGAATTTGATCCTGCAGATTTGGAAATCATAAAACAAGACTGGCAAACTATTATAAATAAAATTAAGCAAGGGGAAGCTCATAATATTTCTGAAAGTGACACGATGTATCTAGCTGCATGTACTAAGGGTGTTAATGCTAATTCAGTGAGAAAACAACCTTTTTCAGCTATACCTGCCAAACAACGTGCCTTTTCTCTTAAAAGTTCTTATATGACTGCGTTTGCTCGACGAGTTATTGAAAGGCAGTCAATTCCATCACTCTTTAATATTGATGAACTTAAGAGTAAGACTACATTACAGCTATTACAAGAACGCTTTGCTCCATATATTGGTAAGAGAGTGTCTGAGCTTGCTAGACTTATGGATATTTCTGTTACCAAAAATAAAGCCTTTAATGCGAATCTTATAAGTGCTGTATTAGGCGTAAAAGGAACAAAGTTAGAATCCCTTAGAGAGTTTAATAAAGCAAATATTAAATTTAAAACTATAAGACTTGAGCCCAATGGAATTCCTCGTGAACATATGTCCTTTGAACAAATTGATTTTAATCGTTGGATTAAAGATGACTGGGAAGAGTCTCAAATTTATGAGAATTTTGAGTACACAAAATATCTATTTGTGGTATTTCAATACGATGAAACAGAGACACAAAATAAAGATAGAGAGCCTTACTTAAAAGGTATTATGCTTTGGAATATGCCAGAAGTTGTCATTGAACATGAATTAAAAGACCTTTGGAAAACTACAAAATCAATTTTAGAAACTGGCGTTGAACTCAAGCCTGTACGTAATGGTATATCTAATAATTTGCCAGGCGCTAAATTTAATGGTGTTTGCCATATACGTCCTAAGGGAAAAGATGGAAATGATAAGGTTGTGTTGCCAGACGGTCAATCAATAACAAAACAATGCTATTGGTTAAATAGAGAATACATAGGAGAAATACTGAAAGAGCTAAAATGAGGGGCTTATGGGATATAATGAGTCAAATTTTAAAAATGATTTTAATGCAGAGAAGGTTATAAATGAGTTTTTAAGAAAATACTTTTATAAAAGATTTGTGGATAACAAAATAATTGATAGTTTTTACCATATAACCGATTCGAACTTACAACATGAGGGTGTAGATACTATAATTGTCACGTTGGATGGAGTAGAGATTTATATTGATGAGAAGGCTGCATTAGACTATGCCAAAAGAGATTTGAGTGAAGCTTCTTTACCAACTTTTGCTTTTGAAATTTCTTATCTTAATAGGAGCGGAATATTAACAGAGGGATGGTTGACTAACCCTAAATATAGTAAAACCGATGATTACCTTTTAATCTGGTTATGGGTTAAGCCTAGCACAAAGATTAAGTATCTTCAGTGTGATGATATTTTGAAGTTAGAAGTTATAGTACTTCCTAAAACAGCTATTCAAAATCATATACTATATTCTGTAAGTGGAGATAAGGATTTAGAGGGTTTTCGTCGTATAGCCAATAGACAAAGAACGTTTATGATTTATAATAGCTTACAAAAAGTGGAGATTGAAGATGTATTATCAAATGTTGATTTAAGAGAATCTGAATATGCAATGGGGAACTTTGCTTTTAGTGGAACAAATAAATTTCGAATGAAATGGTTTTTAACTGATATAACAAAAAAGGCTGAGCAACCCTTAAATATTGTTGTGAATAAAAATACTCTTATAGATTTAGCTAAAAGTTACTGGGTTGTTACACCTACTCTTTGTAAACAAGAAAAGACTAAAAATAGATCTTGATCTTTTACCTCTTTTCTGCTATAATAGTGATCTAGAAATGATTTATTTAAGGGGTAAAGTAATGAAAATATTCTCCATGTTTGATGGTGTAGGTGGGTTTATAGTAGGCTTGGAAAATTCTTCTAAAGAGGCTTTTCAAACGTTATATTCTAACCAGTATGAGCCATCTCGTAAGACTCAAGATGCCTATGAAGTAGGTTTATATAGATTTCCAGATATGGAACATATTCCAACCGATGTGGCTTTAATTCCTAATGAAAAGTTTGAGGAAATGAAAGCTAATGGCGTAGATATGATTGTAGGGGGCTTTCCTTGCCAAGACTATTCTGTAGCACGTAGTAAAAAGAATGAACTTGGTATTGAAGGTAAAAAAGGCGTTCTTTTCTGGGAAATTATCCGTGCTACTGAGGTAATTAGACCTAAGTATTTGGTTTTAGAAAATGTTGACCGTTTATTAAAGGCTCCTTCCAATCAACGTGGTCGTGACTTTGCGATTATGTTGGCTGCTTTCAATCAATTAGGTTATTCTGTGGAATGGCGTGTTATTAATGCTGCTGATTATGGTCGTGCGCAACGGAGACGTCGTGTGTTCTTCTTTGTATTTAGAAATGACACAAAGTGGGGAAAACGACTACATACTAAATACGAAGCTACATTGCCTACTGATGCTGATTTAGATACTCGTTTAGCTTGTTATACACCTTATATTTTTAAAGATGGGCTTTTTGCTCGTCAATTCCCTGTTAAAGATGAAACAGTTAAGAAACGTATTAATGCTAATAAGCTTGATGAAGATATTGCTGAAGTTTCTGCAAACTTCTCAGATGGTAAAATGTGGAACTCTGGTCTCATGACAAACGGATATTATTATACGATTGAAACTGAACCTAAAGGTGATGAAGAACCAATACCAATGAAAAATATTGTGGTTTCACTCGAACTGGTGCCAGAAGAGTATTATATTGACGGTGAAAAATTAGAGAAGTTTAAATATCTTCGTGGACCTAAGAAGATTACACGGACTGCAGCTAATGGACATACTTACACTTTCTCTGAAGGCGGTATGAGTGAATATGACTCTCTTGATCTACCGGGACGAACGATGCTTACTTCTGAAGGTAGCGTAAATCGCTCTACACATCTTTTGAAAATTGATGGCAAATATCGTCTCATTACTCCAATTGAAGCTGAGCGTTTGCAAGACTTCCCTGATGATTGGACACGCTATAAACGCAATGCAAAAGGTGAAGTGGTAGAGGTTTCTGATCGTATGCGTATGTTCTTTATGGGAAATGCACTCGTAACAGGGATTGTAAAACGCATTGGTGATGAACTACAAAAAATTGATGCAATATAAATACATTTATACTTATAAAAAAGGCTCATTAGAGCCTTTTTTATTTTCGAAGAAGTAATCATAAAAATCTGATATAATTATATGAGAAGAAAATGAAATCTAATGGTTGTGGTTTACTTGAAGGAGTTATATCATGCAGTTTCTAAGTATCAATCATATTTTATATCAACCCTATTATTATTCGGTTCCAGATTATCAACGTGATTATGAATGGACAAATGCACAAAATTCTACATTGATAGAAGATATTTTTACTATTTTAGAAAATCCGACTAATAATTCTGATCATTTTTTTGGTGCCTTAGTCACTGTTCCTTACGATGAAAATAATGCGATTAACTCGAGTGTAAACTTTAAAGATTTTAATATACCCATTACTCAAATAAAACATGTTGTTGATGGGCAACAGCGTTTAACGTCATTTTCTATATTATTAAATGTATTAAAACAATTAATAGAGTCTGATCCTACTGTAGCAGATCAAGCAAAGAATTTTTATTGTCAACATCAATTGCATAATTTTTTGTTTGGACGAAATACTTCGGTTAGTAGCCCTACATTATGTGCGCCAAAGTTGGTTTTAAATGGTAATACTGGATGTTGTTATAACCATTTAATTGATAATAGATATTCTGATGGAAATAAAATATACCGGGGTGCAAAAAGGTTAATTACTGCGTTTAAAACTTATAAAGATGAAATAATAAAAAAACGTGATGAGTTAATTCAATGTAATGTATTTCAGAATAATGAAAGCTTTTATGCCAAATTATTTGATATAATTACTAATCGTTTGACATTTGTAGAGATAAACTGTAGCGCTGCTGCAGATGCCTTTCAAGTATTTGACTCATTAAATGGTAAAGGTTTGGACTTAACTGCTGCAGATAGAATCAAAAATATTTTTATTTCCTGGGCCCCGGTTGGAGAAGGTGCTCAAAAATGGGACGCTTTAGTAAGTGCAGTTGGTGAAGATTTTTTATCTGCCTTTTTTGTAAGTTCATTTTTCTATACATCAGGTAAGCGTATTTCAAAGAATAAATTGCCAGACGAATTTAGAAAAGCATATCAAGCTTCTGCTACAAATAATTTTCTGTATTTTTATAATGATATTCTTACCTTAGCAGATTTATATTCAAATTTGCGAACGATGAAAACATCTAATGCTACAGTTAATGATGTATTGAAAGACTTTAAATCATTAAAGGTTGAACAAGTCTATGTTCTTTTATTTGCTACAGTTAGAACGTATGGAGCAGCTATTATTGAGTCTCCAATTTATCTAGAATTTATTAAAACTTTATTAACCTTAATTGTAAGGATGCAGGTTTGTGATAAAAGTATGAATAAGTTGGACCATTTATTTTCTCAATGTATCGATTCCATGAAAAACAGATCTGAAGGATTAACATTCACTATAGATAAATTGAAAGAGTATATTAGAAATAATGCTCCAGACAATCTGTTTGTTACTGCCTTTGAGGGGTTCTCACCAAGTGATAGTAAAGTCTCTGAAGTTTATTTACGACATATTGAGAATCATTTAAGGAAACAGGTAGGGCGTCGTGAGTCTTTAAGTCGAGATTTGACTGTTGAACATATTATCCCTCAAAAATTGACTGATATTGCTACCTGGTACGCACCTATGGAGATACCTCCAAGAGAGATTCTAGATAGTTTTACTGAAAGTGTTGTAGAAAATATAGGGAATAAGCTCTTACTCTATGCTGACGATAATACTTCGGCAAGTAACAAATTTTATCAAGAAAAGGTAAACGTTTATAATAATGGTAAAAATGGACAGACTCAAGGCACACCTATTAAGACTTTTGAATTAGTCAAAAATTTATTACAGCAGTATCCAGATAATTTTAATCATTTAGAAGTACAAAAAAGAGCTAAAGAACTTGCAAAAATTGCTAAAGAGATATGGAAAATTTAGGATTGTGCAGAGATTAAATTATTGAATAAGGTTATATTGGGAGTTAATTGATATGTACAAAATTCTTATTAAAATAATTCTATTAGTATGTCCATTAATATTTTTCTCTAATTCCAGCTTTGCTATATCACTTTCTGAATTACAAACAGTTTCTCAGTTTGTGAATGTTGGCTCAAAAAATGATGGTGATGCGTATTTAAATGTAGACTCAATTCAAAGCATAAGATATAATCCTCCTTATTATTCTTTGAAATATACGACATATTATGTTAACTATAATGAAGGCTACATTTTAGAGGCTGAAGAAATTTCTAATTATAACTATAATTACTCATATGAAATGCTAATAAAAAATAATAAGTTTAGTAGTATTAAAACCTTTGATGCCTTTAAATCAGAAATTATTAAACTAAAATATCAAAATTCTGGAATCGAGGGCGGGGATAGAATAAAGAAAGTATATAGTTTAGATGGAATGCTAATAGAAGATTTGAGTAGTATTTATAATGGATATGAATCAAAGCAAATCAAGTTTTTAACTATAGGTTATGATCTTGCTGCCGAAGCTTTTTACAAGGCTTATCAACTAAGATTTTAATATAATCTAAGCTTTCGTTACTAATTGGAAATAGTGGAACCTATTTTATAGGTTTCACTATTTTTATTGTATTTATAATTTATATAATAATAGTACATTAATAAGAAACAGCATCAAAATTATGTTTAATATAGATTGTCCATAGAACTATAAACGTTATATAATAATATTATCAGATTTGTATTTTTCGATATAATTATATGAAAGGAGTACTTATGTCAAATTTTATCACTCCTAATGAATTGTTAGCTTGTCTCGATGAGGTCATTATTTTAGATGCTCGAGGCTATCAAGATTATAAAAAAGGCCATATTAAAGGTTCTTACGCGGTGGATTTAAATAAGGATTTAACAGGTCCTCTGGGCGAGCATGGCGGTCGTCATCCATTGCCAGATATGGAGCGTTTGGCTCATACCTTTGAGTCTTATGGTATCACTCGTGACTCCAAGGTTGTTGTGTATGACTCTTGGCTTTTCTTGGCGGGACGCCTTTGGTGGATGTTGCGCTACATGGGCTTAACTGATGTGCGCGTATTGTCTGGTGGTATTGAGCGTTGGGTTAAGGAAGGTCATGATCTAACTAAAGAACCAACTCCGTTACCTACAGAACCGTCTGTTTTTAACTATGAATTGCAAACGCATATGGTGATGAGTCGTGATGAGGTACTCAAGGCTAGTGAAAGTGGTGACCATGTTATCATTGATGCTCGTGCGCCTTTCCGTTACGATGGATCACAAGTAGATACGATGGATGGTATGACAGGACATATTCCTGGTGCTGTTAATCATTTCTATGAAAGTGGCTATACAATCGATGGTCCGAAGTCTGTAAAAGACTTAGAGGCTGAGTATTATAATGAAATTTATCAAAATCGACCTGTTGTAACCTATTGCGGTTCTGGTGTTACAGCTTGTAATGTATTATTAACTATGAGCGAAGTGGGCTTGGAATCTGCATTATATGTTGGCAGCTCTAGTGACTGGGTAACCTATGACGGTTTCCCACTTAAGACTGGTGTAGAAACATTAAACTAACATAGGAGGTCAAATGAATCTTTTAAAGCATTTGTTAACGGTTGTTGCCTTTGCCTATATGTGTTATCACATCTATAACTTTGGCCCAGGTATGTTTAATGTTACTGTGTTAGTAGTTCTTATTTTGTCTACAGTGGCTAATTATTTCCGTGAGAAACGTGAAAGCGACCTTAAGGCCAACGAAAATGCGCGCAAGGCTCGCGCTGAAGCTAGACATGCAAAAAAACATAAAAAGCAGTAATATCGCTAAAATATAATTTTTAGATTAGCTTATATTAAGCAAAAACTTTGCTTATATTTTATGTGAAAGAGACTTTCACCAAGTTAAATACGGTGAATAACATTAGATTGATGCGAAGTATCGCAAAGGAGTAAGAATTGAAATTAATTTCTTGGAATGTAAACGGCCTACGCGCCGCTGTAACAAAGGGATTCATGGAATCCTTTAATGAATTAGATGCAGATATTTTCTGCCTGCAAGAAACAAAATTGCAACCCGATCAAATTTCTTTGGAGTTGCCATGGTATGAGCAATATTGGAATAGTGCAGTTAAGAAAGGCTATAGTGGTACGGCTGTATTCACGCGTATTAAGCCATTGTCCGTAACGAATGGCATCGGTATTGAAGAACACGATCAAGAGGGCCGTGTTATCACTGCTGAATATGATAATTTCTATTTGGTATGCTGTTATACACCGAATAGCCAACGTGAATTAGCTCGCCTTGATTATCGTATGACTTGGGAAGATGCATTCCGTAATTATCTACTTGAATTAGATAAGAAAAAGCCTGTCATTCTATGTGGTGATCTCAATGTAGCACACCAAGAAATTGACCTAAAAAATCCTAAGACGAACCGTAAAAATGCAGGCTTCTCCGATGAAGAACGTGCAAAGATGACAGAACTCTTAGGGGCAGGTTTTACAGATACATTCCGTCACCTTTATCCAGATGCTATTGAACAATACAGCTGGTGGTCCTATATGGGGAAAGCTCGTGAACGGAATACAGGATGGAGAATTGACTATTTCATCACATCCAAACGCCTTGATGATAAAATCCAAGAAGCGAAGATTCATCAACAAATCTTTGGCTCCGATCACTGTCCAGTAGAATTGGTTATTGATCTATAAAATTTTAGTGAATGTAAAAGCACAGCCTCATCTACGGATGAGGCTGTTGTGATAGAAAAGGAGATACTATGGCTCAAAAACAAAAAGCTGTTGTTCTATTTAGCGGAGGTGTAGATAGTACTACGTGTTTAGCCCTTGCTATTGAACGATTTGGCAAAGATAATGTGGTACCCTTATCGATTCAATATGGTCAAAAACATAGTAAAGAATTAGAGGCTGCTATAGCTATTTTAGAGTACTATGGCATGGAAGGTAAAACGATGGATGTTACTAAGTTATTTGCCTTTAGTAACTGCTCCTTATTAGCACAATCTAGTGAAGATATTCCGCAAGGTTCCTACAAAGAGCAACAAGATGCAGAAGGGGAAGGTACGGTAAGTACCTATGTACCGTTTAGAAATGGTCTATTCTTATCCGCTGCAGCATCTTTGGCGCTATCCTTAGATTGTGGCTATATCTACTACGGTGCTCACAGTGATGATGCGGCGGGCAATGCATACCCTGACTGTACAGAACAATTCTACAAATCCATGGGTGACGCCATATTTGAAGGATCTGGGAAAGAATGCTCCTTAGAAGCACCCTTTATTAACTCTAATAAAGCAGACATCGTAAAAGAAGGCCTACGCCTCGGCGTACCATACCACCTCACTTGGTCCTGCTACGAAGGCGGAGACAAACCATGCGGACACTGCGGTACCTGCATCGACAGAGCTAAAGCCTTTCACGCAAACGGAGTCGAAGACCCAGCATTGTAAAAGTAGTTATCTCTATATACTTCTACTAAAACTGGCTTAAATTAGTAGTCGTCTTTGGGCGACTACTTTGCATATATTCTAATTGGTTAGAGTGTTCATTTGACTTAAGGCGGACTTTTACGTCACTAGTATTGTGATAAACGTTGATTTGCTTAATTTGATGTGGTGGAAGATACCTTTTCAAAGAGCGACTTTGGCAGGTCGAGGCCCTAGGCCGATGACCGGTTCGCCAGTGGAGCGATGAGGAAAGGTATCTTTCACCACCCCGACCTTACAAACTTAATACTAATAATAGTTAGCTCTAAGAAGTCCGCCTGAATCTAAATTGATTGCGAAAATATTAGATATATGCTAATATTAGTACTGCCTAAAGGCGACAACTAAATAAGACAGTTTGAAACCATCCTGTCTCTAAACAAAACTACGGAAATTCATAAGCATTGTAAGCATGGTAGTTTTGCCATGCTTTTTTTATTTTGAGGAGGTGAGTGTTATGATTTCTACACGCAAATTGACTATTTCTGCCATGGTTGTGGCATTGTACATCGTTGTATTGTATGTAACGCAAAGCGTTTCTTTCGGGGCGTATCAAATTCGTATAGCAACATCATTATATGCACTTGCTTATGCCTTTCCGTTCTTGGTAATTCCCATGGGGATTGGCAACCTCATTTCTAACTTCCTATTCGGTGGTCTTGGTATCCTCGATATGATAGGGGGCTTTGGTGTCGGTATTTTAACAACAGGTATTATCGTAGGTATGCGTAAAATTGGCCTTAGCGCTTGGTGGGCGATGTTGCCAATCATCTTTGTACCTGCATTTTGCGTGCCGTTATGGCTTAGCCCGTTGCTTGGCCTTCCATACTGGCCATTAGTATTGAACCTTATCGTAGGTCAAACAATCCCAGCCGTTCTTGGCTCTGTTTTAGTGAAAGCATTGATCAGCCGCCCTAGTGTGGCAGCTTTGGTAGGCGCTTTCAAGTAAAATAGATAAATAAAAAGATTTATAGGCAAACAAAAAGGCGTAAGCTCAAATGAGCTTACGCCTTTTTTATGGCTAAATGTTATGGAGGTAGAATGGATTAGCAGTTATAACCGCGCCATCTAGTTTCAACTACGAGGCGTTCAAGAGCAACCATGTACGCTGCTTGACGAGGTGGTACATTGTATTTATGTTGCATTTCCCAAACAGCTTCGAAGCTATTTTGCATGTTTTTAGTTAATCTTTCGTTAACTTCTTCTTCAGTCCAGTAGAAGCTTGCTTTGTTTTGTACCCATTCATAGTAGGATACAACTACGCCGCCGCCGTTAGCAAGAACGTCAGGGATGATGTCGATACCTTTTTCATAGAAGTATTTATCTGCATCATTAGTAGTAGGGCCATTAGCACCTTCCAAGATGATCTTAGCTTGGATGTTTTCCATGTTGTCTTTGTTCAATTGGTTTTCAAGAGCTGCCATGTACAATACATCAACTGGTTGAGCCAATAATTCTTGAGCGCCAATTGTAGTCATACCTGGTTCGCTGTAACCTTCAAGGGAACGACCATGGGAGTTAGCATATTCGTATGCTTTTTCAACATCAATACCGTTAGGGTTGTAGATGTTAACGCTTACGTCGCCGATAGCAACAACCTTAGCGCCTGCTTGAGCGATAAGACGAGCACCTACGGAACCTACGTTACCGAAACCTTGAACTGCTACAGTAAGGTTTTTGATGTCTATGTTTTTCTTAGCTAAGTAACTTTGTAATGCGATGAGACAGCCGCGACCAGTCGCTTCATTACGACCTAAGGAACCGCCTACTTCGATAGGTTTACCAGTAACGATACCAGGGCTCCATTCGCCTTTTAATGTGCTATATTCGTCAGCGATCCAGCTCATGATTTGAGAGTTTGTATTTACGTCTGGAGCTGGAACGTCAGTATTAACACCGATGATTGGAGCAATACGACGTACGAAGTTACGAGTTAAGCGTTCTAATTCGCGAGGGTTTAAAGTTTTAGGATCAACTTTGATACCGCCTTTACCACCACCGTAAGGGATGTTAGCAATCGCGTTTTTAATAGTCATCCAAGCTGCCAATGCACGAACTTCGTTTTCATCGGAATCTGGATGGAAGCGAAGACCACCTTTAGCACTGCCGCGTAATGTGGAGTGTTGGCAACGATAGCCTTCGTATACGCGAACTTCACCATTGTCTAGTTGAAGAGGTACTGCTACCTTTAATTCGCGTTCTGGATGACGTAATACTTCGTAATCGCTACGAGCGTAGCCGAGTTTCTCAGCTGCTACGTCTAAAGTGTTTAGCATGTTTTCATATGGGTTGTAACCGCTCATAATTGCCTCCTGAATATCAGAGTAAATTTATAATTTGTGCTAAATTTTCACATACTTATTGTATTCGACGTTGTATACATAATACCCTTTTCGTTTTTATAAATATATTCTATAGTTTTGAATCTTAGAAAATACGTAAAAATATAGATAAATACTGTGATTTTACTCACTGCTATTAAAGGAGAAAAAATTCTTTAGCCTTCTGAGGCTAGTGTATAAAATTGCTCAGTTGTTTTGAATTAATGTATAAATTTGCTTTAGTAGTTTTGGGGGTAGTGTATAAATTTCTTTTAGTTGACCGAGATTAGTATGTAAATTAAAAGCTTTCATAAAAAATAAGAGCCCTTATTCGGAGGAATAAGGACCCTTATGTGTGTAATGATTTAATTAATCGATTGATTAATGTTTTTCAGCAGCAGAGCTGTCTGTAGTTTGGCCATCGCCCCACCATACTAAACCTTCTTGAGTAGGTAGTACTTTTTTGTTAAATACAGGGACTTTGATGCCACGGCGTTTTTGATCTACGTAGTCCGCAAGAGCTGCTACTGCTTGTTTGTTAAGCAATACGATAGCTGTTACGTTTGTAAGAACTAGAAGTGCCATGAATAAATCGGCAGCATTCCATACAAGTTCAAGAGAGGCAACGGAACCAATGTAAGCCATTGCTACTACACCAACACGGAAGAGGTTAAGATAAATCTTTTTATCTGTAAGGTGAGTAATGTTGATCTCGCCATAGTAGTAGTTACCAACTAGGGAACTGAAGGAGAACATAACGATGAACAATGCCATTGCGTATGGAGCCCATGGACCAAGTTCTTGAGCTAAGTTATGTTGTACCAATGCAACGCCTGTAAGACCTGTAGTAGTGTAATCGCCAATGATAAGAACGATGAACGCAGATGCTGTACAGATGATGAATGTTGTTAAGTATACGCCGAACGCTTGGATTAAACCTTGTTCAACAGGGTGGTTTGCAGTAGCAGTAGCCGCTGCGTTAGGAACGGAACCTTGACCAGCTTCGTTGGAGAATAGACCACGTTTGATACCAGTCATCATAACGGCACCGAAGAGGCCGCCACCAGCTGCATCAAGTGTGAATGCATGAGAGAAGATAGAGTAGATTACATGCGGCAATTGTGTAATGTTAGTAATCATAACGTATAATGCTGTGCCGATGTAAGCAAATGCCATTACTGGAACTAGAATTTCTGCAACTTTTGCAACTGCACTTAAGCCACCGAATACGATAACTAAGATTAATGCAGCTACGATACCGCCAGTGATATGAGCAGGAACATCAAGAGTTACCAAGGATGCTGCTAATGTATTAGCTTGTACGGAGTTGTAGATCCAACCAAATGTGATAGTAATAAGTACTGCGAATAAAACGGAGAAACCAGGGCTTTTTAAACCTTGGCGGATGTAGTAAGCTGGACCGCCATAGAAACCACCATTAGCTAGAGGTTTTTTGTAGATTTGGGCTAATGTACATTCTACGAAGCCTGTGGAGGCGCCAAGAAGAGCGATAACCCACATCCAGAAGATAGCACCAGGGCCACCCATTACTACGGCAATCGCGATACCTGCGATGTTACCAACACCTACACGAGATGCAGTCGTTACACAGAACGCTTGGAATGAAGAAATATGATTTTTTTCTGTTTTTTCACCAGCACTACTTGCAATGAGTCGAATCATTTCACCTAAGTATCGAATTTGTACGAATTTAGTTGTAAATGTGAAATAAAGACCTGCACCGATGAGGATGAAGATAATAAGATAATCCCACAAATATCCGTTGAGCATAGATATTGTAGCGTTTAACTGGGCTTGCATTGAGTATCAGTCCTTTCTCTAAATAAAGCCATATAAATCGCACGCCTTTAGAATAAATTATACAACGAATGTATGTAAAAAAGACATAGTATTATGACTAAAAGCTATGCTAATTCAGTACTAGATTTAGTAAAAAAATTTATAACTTAGGCAGGAAAACTTTAAAAGTTCAATTAACATGGGGAGTAAAAGGATATGAGAGAAATGCATAATACTGGATACAAAAAACAAAATCACAGCCCAAAGAGCTGTGATTTTATGTTTTTTGTATGTAGTTTTGTATTACTTCTGTGAATGGCCGAACTCTTGGGACTCTTCCATACCTTGTAATAAGGTTTGTTCTGAATGCTCCATGTGTAGTCTAGCCAACTTGCGAGCTTGAGTAGCATTATGAGAAGCGATAGCCTCTACGAGTTGACGATGTTCTTCCCAAGTTTTTCTAAGTCGACCAGGTTGGTTCATAGAGAAACTACGAAAGCGGTAGGTTTGTTCACGCAAGTTATGGACGATGTCCGCTAATCGTTCGTTACGAGATGCACGGTACAGCACTTCGTGGAACTCTACATCCGCAGCTACGACGGAATCCATGTTTTTATTTTCCATGTGGTCACCGATTTCTACAAGCATTCGTTCTAATGTTTCGATTTCTTCTTCGGTGATGCGCTCTGCTGCGAGACCTGCAGCAAGTTCTTCAAGGGCTGATCGAATTTCAAATACTTGGGTAATATCTTTTAAAGAAATATTAGCAACGTAAGTACCGCGACGAGGAACCATAACGACAAAGCCTTCTAGTTCTAATTTACGAATGGCTTCGCGAATCGGAGTGCGGCTCACGCCCAACTCTTCAGCGAGAGGGATTTCCATGAGACGTTCACCAGGCTTTAATATTCCATCTTGGATGGCTTGACGCAATGTTTCACTTACAACTTCTCTCAGTGGTTTATACGCATCGAGTCGTATAGGTTGTAACCGTTTTGTCATGGTAAGTCCTCCTGTGTACATGTTTTAGTAATGAGGGAGAGCCAATCGTGGCCAGCTGATTTAATTTCCTCTTGGAGCTGCAATGCCTCCATTGGTTTATTAAGTAATACTACCATCGTAGGACCGCTGCCAGTCATGATGGTTGGGTATCCACGGCTTGTAAAGAACTCTTTACAGATTACAAGTTCTTCGTGATCTGGGAATAATAGTTCTTCAAAGGTATTGGCGCTACTAGTGAAAGCAGATGCCAAGTCGTTGTTTTCAACGTGGTTTAATACGGTATCAATTGTTTTCTTAGTAGCTTCTGATTTGCCGTTAAAGCGACCATAAGCAGCTGCTGTAGAAACAGATACCTTTGGTTTAACGAGTAATAACCAGTGTGGTTCTGGCGATTGTTTATAGGTTAGTATTTCGCCGCGACCTGTGCCGCGTGCTGTACCACCTTGCAATAGAAATGGTACGTCAGAGCCGAGGGTGGCACCGATTTTTAACAGCTCCTCTTGAGTGAGGCGTAAGTCCCAGAAGCGATTGAGGCCTAATAGCATGGCTGCTGCATCTGCACTGCCACCGCCGAGACCAGCTTGAATTGGAATGCGTTTTAATAAATGAATGGCAGCACCTGCCTTACAACCTGTATAGGCTTGTACTGCACGTAACGCTTTGAGCGATAAATTGTCTTCGTCGTAGGTTACCAGTTTTTGCATGTAGTCTGGCAACTCTGGAGCACCTCCAGAAAACACTACGGAATGGTGTTTAGCAAAATAAATAGAGTCGCTAAGACGAATGGATTGGAAAATGGTATCGATGTCGTGGTAGCCGTCGTCACGCTTACCTGTAATAGCTAGCCCAATGTTGATTTTACTGCAACCGAGTTGCTCAAAACTTTTACTCATA
>OBWG01000577.1_pt1 | contig 23952 bp, 8 predicted proteins | sample 1495221 | NCBI WGS metagenome assembly OBWG01 (sample SAMEA2580053, study PRJEB22360) | human gut metagenome | reverse complement strand
CAAATAGCCCTTCGTTACCAGTAACTGGATAACTGAAAGGCCATTTCATCAATTAACTATAGTTTTGAGATGAGCCCGACGGAACCACTCGCTTGGCTATCTGTTTATATTATAGGGTTTATATCATATATCGTCAAATACGGATACATACTATATAGAATTTACTAATAACAGGCAGTGATCTAGTCACTGCCTATTTATTTTATACTCTAGTTTTATAACTCATCTATTAATATTTTAAATTATTTTAAATAAAATTTGAGAAATTCATTTACAATTCACAAAGAATAGTGTAATATTTTAAACATATTTTAAAAGTGTTGAATGTGAGTTCTTAATAAAGTGAGTATATATCTATCTTTTCTGTCTATTTAGACTAATAAATGAAACTACAGATGTATATTCTTTTATGAAGCAACTTTCACAAATGTGATTGTAATTGTATTTATAGTTGAGGTGTAAGAGGATGAGAGCAAGAAATAAATTTTTATTATCTGCTGTTATGATGACTTTATTGTCATCTACGATGGCTATGCCTAGTACATGGGCTGCAGCAGGTCTTAATTCTGAGGGACGCATTTTTGCAACTACTGCAGATAGTAAATTTAAAAGTACTGGGAATGCGACTGTGAATGGTGTAGTAGCGTCTAATGGTGGTCAAGTTACAATTGGTTCCTTGGATACTCCTAATGCAGATAAATTACCTAAACGCTATCGTCAACCAGCTTTCATTACAGGCATGCTAGATAATAGTTCTATCCAAGTAGATGGCGGTGTTATGGACGTGACTACTGCGCCATGGACGTCTCCATATCCATTAGCTTTTGCGTATAATAGTAAAATTAACATAGGCGTTGATGATGAAGGTACTGTAAAACATAAAGTGTTGAACATGCAAGGTGATGTGCTCGTAACTGATAAAACAATGCCTCCATACCAACAACAGCAACCATCTGTTATCAATATCGGTCTAGGTCGTGCTCATAATAGTCCTAACCAATTCTCTGGTAAAGCAGTGAATACTTTAGAGGATAAAGGTGGCGAGATCAATATGACCTTTGATGGAGGTATGTGGAGCCATGATAATATGGGTGGCTTAGAGCCGTTCATGATCGATGGTAAAGAGGCTCGTAGTAGCATTAATACCCTCACAGGCACTCGTACACGTGAAGGTTTTAGCCGCATTTCCCAAGATTCTCGTAGCGACATTCATGTTAACAAGCTAGATGGTCATATCAATGTTATTTATGATATGAGCGCAAGTACTGGTCTAAATTTCGGTAAACCAGCTTCTCAAAAAACTGGTCTTGATGCGGCTGATATCGAGGGCGGTAACTTCATCGTGAAATCTGCTGCAGCTGGCTCTGGCGTGCATGGTTATGTAACAGGTGATAATCTTGATACATCTTCTGAAAGCAATGTAAACAAGATTTTAGATAATTTGGCACATAAATTCTATTATGAAAACTATGTAAAAGGTGAAAGAAACCTTTCTGGTACTGTATCCATCGCTTCTAAAGGAATCGTGTCTAGTTACAAAAAAGCGTTGACTACAGATAAAAAAGAAGGGGATATTACTTGGAAAGACGGTAATGGTCAAGGCTCCTATGTGGTGCCAGAACCAAAACCAGTTACACCTGTAATACCAGATCCAAAACCAGTTACGCCTGTAACACCAGAACCAAAACCAGTTACACCAGTAACTCCAGAACCAAAACCAGTTACACCAGTAACTCCAGATCCTAAACCAGTTACACCAGTAACTCCAGAACCAAAACCAGTTACGCCTGTAACTCCAGATCCAAAACCAGTTACACCAGTAATTCCGGATCCTAAGCCAGTTACACCTGTAACTCCAGATTCTAAACCAGTTACACCTGTGACTCTGGACCCTAAACCAGTTACACCTGTAACTCCGAATCCAAAACCTCAAATTCCAGCACCTACACCTACACCAGTAAATCCTAATCCTGTTGTTCGTGGTGCGTACGATACACCTCATATGCGTGGTATTCGTTCCGCTGTAGTAGGTAATTTCAATGCATGGCGTACAGTAGCTGACGATATGTATCGTCCTCGTGTATTGCAACAAGGTGAACCAACTGGTATTTGGGCTCGCATCGGTGGCGGTAAATACAGCTACTCTGGCAGCGGTATCGACACAGCTACAGATTATACACGCATCCAAGGCGGTTATGATGCTAAAGTCAGCCGTGGTTGGACTGTAGGTGGTCAAGTATCCTATCTTCGCGGTTCTGAAGACTATGTATTCGATGGTTCCGGTAAGGTTAAATCCTTCTCTGTTGGTGCTTATGGTTTGAAAGACCTTGGCAAAGATCAATATGTTCATGTAGAAACTCAAGTTGGTCGCGTATCTAATGATTTCACAGCTCGCAATGAAATCGGTGAAGCTATGTCTGGTGATACAAAATCTAATGCGTACAGCATCGGTGTTCGCTATGGCAAAACATTGAAATATGCTAATGGTTTCTATGTAGAACCACAAGCACAATTGAACTTTACACACTTCGGTGGCCGTAACTTTAATGTCGGTAATGTATTTGTTAACCAATCTAGTGTAAACAGCACTTCTGGTAAAATCGGCCTTGAATTGGGTAAACAATTTGGCAATGCTAACCTTTATACACGTTTTGCAGCAGGTCATGCTTTCACAGGCAATGTAAAAACTGCATTTGCTAGTGGCAGTGTTGCGAAATTAACAGAGCAAGACCTTAAAGGTACTTGGACTGAAATTGCTTTCGGTGGTCGTTATGGCTTTAATAGCAACAATAGCGTGTTTGCTGATGTTGCTACTGGTTTGTCTGGTGACTACCAAGCAGACTGGGGTGTGAATGCTGGCTTTACACATAAGTTCTAAGTATAGATTTATTAAATAATTCTTTGTACAATAGCTAACATATATCAAGCCTCCTAATAGTAGAGTCATGACTTTATTATTAGGAGGCTTTTATAGTATCTTTCATAGAGTTAAGCACATAGCACCTCTTAATTTTTCTTCTAAATTTAAGGCAAAATTATATAGACGAAATACTATGTATCGAGTATACTAATAAAACTGCAAGATACCAGAATCATTATTGATAGATGCTTACTGTATTAATAAATTTACCATGCTTGGTATGGGGATCTCTATGGGGCTAATAGCTCTTAAAGAGATAATATCTAGTGTATGATACATGAAGTAGCTCTGGGGAGGGCGCTTTAAGAGAGGAGAACTTATGAAATTAGTAAAATTATTACCTATGATGGCAATTGCCGGCGTATGTGTTTGTGGTCAAGCTAATGCAGCTCAAGATCCATTGATGATGCCTGAACAAGTATCTGCTCCTATGACTGTGAGCGAACGAGAGGTTTCTCTTGCAGTTCCTAGCGAAGAGGTAAAAGCAGTTGTTTCTGAATTCGTAGCGTTCCAATTGGGTATGCGCGATGCCTTGATCAAAGATGACAATCGCGTTATGTCTGGTCAACAACGTTATACTAACAATGCGTTGTACTACATGAATGTTCGTCGCAGCTGGTACATTACAAGCCATCGCTATAAAAAGGATAGCTATGCTCGTGTAGCATTAGATCGCTTGTACTTGGATTACAAAGAATTTTTCACGAATAACACTACAGTATCTAAAATGAATCAAGTTGAATATGAACGCCAAATCTTAGCTATTCTTGAAAAGAATACTGAAAATATGAATAACAACGAATTGCGTTTCTACATGAACGAAATGGTAATTCACAGCTTGAAACAAGCTATGCGTGACAATAATAATCGTGTTAAACGCATTCGCTAAGCAGTAGATATAATTGTAAAAACAAATAAAGAGGTAACGGTATTAGCCGTTGCCTCTTTATTTTTCTATAGAAATGTGCACAAAATCATATAATAGTAGTTTTATTAGGTCTATACTATACCTATGACCGTATAGCGATTTATATATAGACAACCCTTACGTATTATAGATAAATTTACACATAGGTATCCAAATATATGCAATTACTCCTAGATACACAGCAATTACAATCCTTTTGGATACCGTATTCTCTCTCTTTTAGCTATATGGCCGTTGTTAAACAAATAGCCCCCGTAGGTTTTCCTACGGGGGCTTGTTTGTTACCTAGCTGGCTAGCTAGTACTATTTGTCTAATTTAGACATGAGCTGACGTACTGTTTCTTGAAGTTCTCTATTTTGTATTTCTAACGCTTGTACGCGAGTTTCAAGGTTTTGTGGATGGTTCGTCATGTTAGACTTACCAGGTTTATAGGTAATACCTACATTAGCCATAAGATGGCTATTGAGTGTTACACCTGTAGTTAATAATAGATTGTCTCGATGGTAGTAACCAACACCGAGGGCAAGGGCATTGGCATTTTTATAATGGCCATAGCCTGCCATATATTGAATGCGGTTGTCTGGATCGTAGCCCATAGGATGTAGGGCTGCTAACGCTGCAGTGCGAGCATCGCCTTTATTGGATTCGGATTCAATACGTTGTACATTCTGTTCTACACGATTAATAGAGTCGTGTAGTTGTGCATTTGTACTTTGGTTAAGGGTATCGATCATTTGGTGAACCCCATATAATTGGGAGCCGTTGATAGCATCTGTAGAGGTAGCACTTACGCGACCAGCTGCTACGTTTGTAATAGTTCGCTCCTTGTCTTTAGCGCCTATTGATACAGTAGAGATAGGCGTAGTGCCTGCATAATTTACAGTCTTACCATTGTTAAAAGTATAGCTCGATGTGCCTACCACATCGCCATCCGTAGAATCGTTGCCGAGGATAACAGCGTTCTCTAATGCTGTAGTTACATTATTACCCATGACAAAGGTGTTGTTTCCAGAAATGTGATTATAGTTACCAATGCTATAGGAACCACTCGCATCGATGGCATTTTTTCCATATTGACCTTGACCGAATACGCCAGACTCAGTGGCCTTATCGGATAAGGTATTATAAGAACCGATAGCGAGGCCCTTCTTGGCATTGATATTCGTATAATGACCGATGCCGAGGGTAAAATCAGCTTTCACAGAGGAACCAGAACCAATGAGGACAGAATTGTTAGCCGTGCTATTCGCCCCTTGGTAATGACCGAGCCAAACATTTTTTTCCCCTTCAGATTTTTCACCAGATTGGGTACCCATGATAATGGATGTCGATAGTTTTGCATTGTTTGCTGCCATTGCACCGGCAATGACATTTAAATCACCTGTGCCTTTTTGGAAGCTTTTACCACCTAAGGTAATATTGCCGCCCCCTTTAGATTGGTTACCGGCGAAGGCACCGATGGCTACATTGTTGCCGTTGGCGTTAGCACTGTTTACTATCTGGTGAGTGCTCGTTGTGGCACCAGCACCTTTGCCAAGCGTAATATTGCCATCATTAGTGAACGTAGTTCCTATAGCTCCTACGTTGCCGTTGTTTTCCACAATGTTTACAGGTGCTACAGGCGCAGCTGATACAATTCCCATAGATAATGCAGAAAACACAATACCTGTTAATACAAAATGTTTCTTACTCATCGCAATACACTCCTTTGCATATTATGACTTCACAAAACTTTCATAAAAACTTACAGATTCATAATAATACATGAAAATCATGTTGTAAATGAATATTTTGCATATTATGGGATAAAAATACACCATAAATGCATGTTTTAGAGAATGTTTATGCAATGGTATAAAAGCGTTTAACTTGAAACGGAAAAGGTTAATCTACATAGAAAAAATTCTTTATAGTTTTGCCTATTTATGGCTCTGATTTCTTGACAGTGGTACCCGTTATTCGTTACACTAATATATATTTCATTTATTGTTCACGAATTTTGTGTGTAGAGAGTAATAAAACGTTGTAGAGCGTAATGAAACGTATTGTATGTATTGCCTTGAGTGTCCTTTTGTGTTGTGTGGGTTCCGCAGAGGCAGAAAAGCAACAATTGCATAAGGGGACAGACCAGTCTGTCCAAAGGGAGCATACCCTTGCAGTGGCAACGAGTCCTCGTGAGGAGCATGTCAAAGCGGCAGCTAAGGACTTTCATATTACACCTGCGGCCACACCAGACCATGTGATTGGTGAAGGTGGCCCTCTCGTGATGGATCGCCAAGAGACTAAGACGGTGCAGTACAGCGACGTAGATGCAGTAAACCGCGCTATCAATGCGGTAGCTATGTCCAATGTATCCAATGCGATGTATGGTGCCAAAGGTAAACCGTGGATGAGACGCACTACGCTGAGCTTCCAGTTCCAAGAGGGATGGAAACCATTGTACTCTGTGGAGACTGTTCAGCCCTTAGGCCATTACGATGATAAGTCGCGCGACGTATGGTTTACGCAGCAGCGCATTTCTCGGGCTTCCGATATTGGGACAACCCTCAACGCAGGTGTTGGGTATCGACGTATCTCGAAGGATGATCGTCGCCTTTATGGTGCTCATCTCTTCTATGACCATCGCTTCTTGCGTCATCACGATCGCCTCAGTGGGGGCCTTGAATATATGTCTGGTGAAAGCGAGTTCCGCTTCAACTGGTACGGTTCTGCCTCTGATGAGCGCGTCCTCGATGCGAACCTTCATACCTTGGAACGTGTAGCCAATGGTTATACCCTCGAATATGGTAAGACTTTCAAAAATGCTCGCTGGGCGAGAGTCTATGTAGAAGGGTACCATTGGAATCAAGAACGTCAAGCTGATAAGAATGGTTTGCGCGTTGGTTCCGAGTTGCAGCTCACACCCCGTGTGTCTATCGATATGGGCTATAATAAGCCTGAGCATAACTCAGGTGGTGCGTATGGTAAGATTACATTCCGTTTAGCGGGATCTCCTGTAGCTTGGTATGGTGGTAAGCATAGAGTAGAGGGCGCTATGAGTGTTCGTTCCAAAATGCTAAGCCTTGTAAGACGTCATAATACAATCTGGGTTGAGTAATAATTTTTATAATACAACTCATAAAGTGAATAGAACTGTGATTCATTCGGCTCATTATTTCTTAATGAAAATTTAATGAAAAATTATCTATTATCTGAGCTTATTAGATGATATACTCAAATAGAGGAAGGTGAGTGTTGGTATTATCTGTTCTTCGAAGAGAATAGCTTTTGTTAAAAGCTATTCTCTTAATATGTAGCCCCCCTACATTATGTCGTATGAGTATTGTTCATAACTAGTTACTCTCCAGTTACGTTAATAACTATATTAAAGTATAACTTTAAATCTCTCTCTAAATAACAAACTTATATCATACGGCAAGTATCAGAAACCACCTTATCTCCAAATTAAAAGTGGATAGTTAATCTCTATTGATTAACTATCCACTTTTTGTGCTTACTAGGCTAGTACACGTTAATAGTGTTCTTATCACTATGTCCCTCTATTTTTAGAAATACTATTAAATGGTTATATAACATTAAAAACAGTCAATTTTAATTTAGGGAAAATTAAATAAATAATAAAAATTGTTTACAATTTTGAAGTATGTGTTACAATGCTCATATAAAAATATGAAAGTTTTGTGAAAAAATGTAATGTGTAATATGGACTATTATCTAAGATAGTTTTTAACAGGACGGGAACTAATTATGAAAATAACTAAAATCTTATTAACTACTATAGTGCTAACTTCTATTGCTACCTCAGCATTCGCATCTAGAGCTGTAAATATTATTTCAGGGGATGGTAAAAATATTGCGACAGCATTCCGTGATAGAGATGTATATAGATGGGATACGTCGACTGGTGCACTTGTAAAAAGCGGTACTGATTTAGAATATATTGTATCATTAAATGAGGATCTAAAAGAAATTAGATCTGCAAAATTTAAAGAGAATGTTGGTCCATTTGGTGAAAAATCTAATCTAGATATCAACTCTGATATTCTCGTATATACTAAATCAAATGTTGATAATAGCAATTCTGGTATATCCTATCTCAATGCACATGATTTATATTTTCGAACAGATAACCGTAATCATCCAAATCTATCAGCATCTAGCACATTTAGAGCTGATTTAATTAGTATGTTTCAGGATAGTAAAAGTATTAGAATTGCCCCTGGAATGGATGGTATAAAAGCTGAAGACATTTCTAAAAATTATAGTGGATTTGATCACTTAACATCTATCCCTACAATGTCTCACTTAGATAAACGTGGTGAAACTAAGATTGATGGTAGTGTTATTGAGCTTCATAATAAAGCAGTAAATGGTGAAGATGAGCAATTGACTGCTATCGACGGTAAGCACATCAGTTTTAATAAATCTGGTGACTATAAAACTTCTGTGGATGTAGATGGTATTTCTACATTGCATTATGATCAGGGTATGAGCGCATATGCTGGTGGTATTGATGTATGGGGTCACAAAAATGATGATACTACTGAACTAAGAGAAATGTCATTCTCTGTTAGTAAAGTTGATGTAGGAGGTCAGCAAATTCATGGCGTATCTAACGGTGAAGCTGATACTGATGCAGTAAACGTAGCACAACTTAAAAAGGTGAAAGACGAAATCACTGCTGCTACAGGTACTACAACAGTAACAGCAGGTGACCATATTACGGTAACACCAACAATCAATGGTAATAGCCGTGATTACAAAGTATCTTTGTCTAAAGATATTACGGACCAAATTAATAATAATACTACGAATATCGACAAAAATGCAGGAAACATCGCTAAGAATACAGAGGATATCAAAAACATTAAAGGCAATGTAACAGATATTCAAAACAATATTACAAACATCAATAACAATATGAACTCCTTCAAAGGCAATCTTTCCAAGATGGATAAACGAATCGACAAATCTGTAGCAGGCGCTGCAGCGTTGGCGGCTTTACATCCACTTGATTTCGATCCAGACGCTAAATGGGACTTTGCTGCGGGTTATGGTCACTACCGCAGTGGTGATGCGGCAGCTATCGGTGCTTTCTACCGTCCTAATGAAGATGTACAACTTAGCATCGGTTCCACAGTAGGCGGCGATGAAACAGTATTCAATGCTGGCTTATCTATGAAAGTAGGCGCTCATAGTGGTGTATCTCGTTCTCGTGTAGCTATAGGCAAAGAGGTATTGGCTCTTAAGAAAACTGTAGCTGAGCAAAATGCACAAATCCAAAAATTGACTGCATTATTGAACGGCGTAGCTGGTACTAAGATGAAAGCTGACCATACTACATTGTTCCCAGACGTGGCTGTAAACCACTGGGCATATGAAGCAGTAAGTGATTTATCTCGCCGTGGTCTCGTTGAAGGTTATCCAGATGGCACATTTGGTGGTGACCGCTTGTTAACTCGTTATGAATTCGCACAAATTGTATACCGTGCAATCCAAGACGGCGTAACAGTAGATGATCGCCTCGTTACTGAATTCAGCCCAGAAATGGCATTGTTCCGCGTGGACACAGTAGCGAAAAATGCTCAAGGTGAACCAACAATTGAACGCGTTCGCATAAACAAAAAATAGAATAGGTTATTACATAACAATTGGCTACTACGTAGATTAACACTTCTAGATACATTATGTAGTAGCCAAATTAAATAAGCGTAACTGATATAGATTGGATTGCACTCTATACCAGTTACGCTTTTATTTTTGTGTGATTAAATTTTGAAAGTGAAAATAAAGCTTACTTTTTCTCTTATTAAGTCGCAACTATGTCATACCTTAATTAGAAGTAATGTAATAACTTAAGTAGTGACGTATCAAAATAAAAAATGGTGTTTTAAGATTGGTGTCTGAAATAGCCTAGTTCCACTAAATGTTTAATAGACTCATCGAGGTATTGTTCACTTGGGACAGTGAAGGTCCCACCATCTGCTTTCGTACGAGTGATGGTTAGCGTTTCATCTAAAATCTTAATTAGTTCGTCACGAGTCGTTGGCTGCGCCATTTGTTTCATGACGTACAGTAGACCTTCATCTACAGTAGGATCCTCTTGGTTAAACATATTGCCTAAGGACATATATTGTTTACCATTGCCTTCGATGAGGGTAGCTACATATCTAATGAAACGCTCTGGGATATAACTCACATTTTCTACAAATGGTAATTTTTCATATTTCTCACCATACGCACGGAGATGGCCCAAAATGGTTAGCAAAAATAGCTGTACGTATAATGTGTCCTTATTGTATTCCTCCTTTGGATGATGTTTAGCCATGTAGTCCACAATGTCTTGCACATTAAATTGCTGGAACGTGCGCATAAATTGTTTGAGCGTAATGCGTAGCGCATCTGTCCAATTCGGAGGCATTCCTAAGCGGTCTTCAAAAGGCGCTGCAAAATACAGCGTGTCCAGAATGTCTTTTTGAACCGTTTCGTCCCGCACAATTTTATCTCTGTTACATGGTTTCGTTAATAGTGCCATGCGGAACTGTGTATCATAGACAAAGTCGTAATACTGTTCTTTGTCCTTATGGTTGCCGTTGGCAAGCGTTTTGATATTATCCACAATCTTATCATCGAGCCATGTGATAAAGGATTTTTCGATGCTTTCATCACCGATATATACGCAGCCTTGCTGTTCGGCACGTTCGATAAACTCAGATACATACACAGGATCGTTAAAGGTTTCTAAATACTCATGGCCTACATAATAATCATTGGACTCTAAGACGCGATTAATATTATCGATTTTGTAACCCGATTGTTTTTGGGAACGCTGGTCCATCTTCATTGTTTCGCCAATGAGTTTTAACACGTTTTTAGTGTATACAGTACGTTCTTGCAGTGATTGAGACTTAAATTGTTTTTCAGAGTAGAGCATAATATCGCGCATTTGCTCTAATCTCTTCCAACCAGGATACGTGTTGTAGGACACATAAGCGATGCCGCGATCAGATAGATTGCGATTACAAATGCTGAGGATTTTATCCTTAACGCTGTCAGGTACCCAAGACCAAATGCCGTGAACGAGAATGTAATCGAAGGTGCCAAAGTCATCATCGATGTCCATAATATCTTTTTCTAACAAGGTTACATTGGTGAGCCCCATGGATTCGATTAATTCGTTACCGTGTTTGATTTGTACAGATGACAGGTCGATGCCTATGAAAGTTGCCTCTGGATAGTACAGCGCTTGTGGAATGATATTGCCGCCACAAGAGGAGCCTAGCTCAAGCACACGAGCACCCTTAATTGGCGCTGGATCAAGACCGTAGATGCGTGCTGTTGCAATTAATGAATTAATAGAACAACTAGCAAAGGCTTTAGATACATAAAGGAAATCATCATACGAGTCCTTTAATGCCTTAATGCCCGCTTGGTCGGTAGACGCTTGATGCGGAGGGGGACTAATGGCTTGGCCTTCGCTGCTATTACCTTTTACTATTTCTTCTGTGGTTTCTTTATACATATTTTTATATGCTTCTTTTGGTTGTGTGTCCATGGTAACCCCTCATTATTATTATATGGTTAAATTTTACCTCATTACGATTAAGTATATCATAATTTCCATTATATATAGGCTATAACTAGATAAATATTTCACAACTACTTCATATATAAACTAATAAATGAAAAAATAGTGAAACAGTCTATAAAAAACTATAATAATCTGAAATAGAAATTCTTAGATCATCTATATTATTATATTCATATTTTTCTATGATCCATATTTTATAGATAATATATAAATACGTTTTGAAATCGATAAAAATCAATGTAATTAAATCTATTAATCGTTTATTTATAACTTACATTAATGTAAATATTGAAAAAAACTGTACTGCATAGAGGAAAATAGATTAAGTTTTATAAAATAGGATTAAAACACACAAAAAATGAGTAAAAAAACACTCATATATTAAATTTTGTTTAACAAAATAAATGTTCTAACAATAAACTTTATAGATTATGATAAAAACATGAAGTATACTATTTACAAGATTTTCGATATATGATATTCTGTTCATGACACAAAATGAAAATAATATGAAAGACACTCAGAAAGCCATTAAGTATGTGATGTTTGGACTTTTAGTCTTTTGTATTTATTGATTATTATTTATAAGGATTGTAATTGTGTCTAGTTAAGAAAGGGGTTCATAGAAATATGAATAAAATCTTTAAAGTAGTTTGGAGCAAATCTAAAGAATGCTACGTAGTAGTATCTGAAGTTGCTAAAAACAATGGTGGTAAGAAAAAAGTTCTTGCTAGCGTATTAGCTGGTTTGGCTATGGCTGGTGTGGGTGCTTTTGGTAACCCTGCATTAGCATCTTATGATGATAGTGGTAGTAAAATTAATATTGCACCAAATGCAAAAACTGGTAACTATGTTGGCAATAATTCTGTTGTAGTTGGTTACGAAAATAGAACCGATTCTGATAATAATAACTGGGGGCGTATTATTTATGGTGCTAACAATATCGCTTCAGGCGCTTCAACATTAGCACTTGGTAATGAAAATGAGGCTCGTGGTGATGCAACAACTGCTATTGGTGTTGGCTCTAAAGCGTTAGACAAACAATCTGTTGCACTTGGTAACGTGGCTCGTGCAACTAAGCAAGGTTCTGTTGCTATTGGCTCCTATGTGAATGCAGAGACAAAGAATTCTGGTACAACAACAGCGCCTGTATATAACTCAAAAGACGTAGGTCAATATTCTACAGCTGTAGGTACACAATCCTGGTCAAAAGGTGATTACTCTGCGGCTTATGGTTACCAAGCTGAAGCAACTGATACTAATGCAGTAGCAATTGGTCGTGTGAGCAAAGCTACAGGTACTTCTGCAACAGCAGTTGGTGTTAATAATAAGGCTCAGGCTCAAGATTCTTCAGCAGTCGGTTCCTCTAATACTATTGCGGCAGGTGCTACTCAAGCAAGTGCATTTGGCCGTGAAAATACAGTAAATCGTGGTGGCACTATTGCTGCAGGTTATAAAAATACTACAGATGGTGATCGCAACGTTGCTATTGGTAACGAAAATACCACTACAGGTGAAGAGACTATTGGTATTGGTACTAAAGTAATTGCTGGTACTGGTAAAACAATTGCTATTGGTAGTGTATACAATCCTGGTGGTGGTGTTGAAAAACAAACCATTGCTCGTGGTGATGATACAATTAACCCAGCTACGGGCCAAGTAAATAATATCTTTGCACTTGCAATTGGTAATGGTGCTCAAGCAGATGGTAAAGATAATAAAGCATCTGGCATGATTGCCATTGGTCAAGATGTATTAGCTAATAATAATAATACAATTGCAATGGGTATTCAAGCAAAGGCTACAGGTAATCAAGCAATTGCATTTGGTAAGATTGCAAATGCTAGTGGTTCTGGTGCATTTGCGCTTGGTCAAGCAACAAATGCAACTTCTCACGGTTCTATTGCCATGGGTAATGGTGCACAATCTACTGGTAGTGGATCTACAGCACTTGGTCGTACAGCTCAAGCTACAAAAGATGGCTCTGTAGCAGTTGGTTTCAATGCAGAGGCTACTGGTGATCATGCAATTGCTATCGGTGGTGATGGTAAAGGTGCCGCATATGATAATACTAATACAACATTTGCTGGTTTAAATGAAAAAACAACTGCAACTGCTAAAAATGCTGTTGCTGTAGGTCATAAAGCTACTGCAAATATTGAAGGCGGTGTAGCTCTTGGTTCTGAATCTAAAACAACAAAAGATGCGGGTGAAATTGGTTATAACCCAGCAAAAGACCGAACTAATGACTATAAAGCATTAACAAATAATACAAAGGCTGCTTTAACTTCTACACGTGCTGCTGTTTCTATTGGTGATGACAGTGCTAGTGTTACTCGTCAATTAACCGGACTTGCGGCTGGTACTCAAGATACTGATGCTGTTAACGTAGCTCAATTGAAAGCTGTTAACTTGAAATATGCTGGTGACACTGGAAATAGCGATGTATTGTTAAAAGACGGTACATTAAATATTAATGGTGATACTGATACCTTCATTTCCACATCTGCTGATGCAAATGGTGTAAAAATCACTGCTAAAGTAGGCGAAAATATTACTACTAATGCCGATGGTAAAGCTGTAGCTCCTACTACAAATGGCATTGCTACAACTGACAATGTAACTCAAGCTATCAACAACTCTGGTTGGAAAGTAACTTCCTCTAATAATGGTGGTACTACAAACGGGTCATCTTCCGAAAAAGTAAGCCCTGGCGACAAAGTAACTTTCAGCGCTGGTAAAAACATTGTATTAGACCAAGCTGGTAAACAATTCACATATTCTTTGAATAAAGATGTTGATTTGACTAAAGATGGTTCTTTAACAATTGGCGATACTAAAATCAACAATGCTGGTATGACTATTACTGGTGGTCCATCCATTACTAAAACTGGTATCGATGCTGGTAGCAAAAAAATTACTAATGTTGAAAAAGGTACAGCTGATACTGATGCAGTAAACGTAAAACAATTAAAAGATACTGAAAAACACATCAAACCTGATACATATGCAGTAGCAAATGATGGCTCTGTAACATTAAAATATGTTGACGGTAATGGCACTGAACAAACTGAAACAGCTAAAATTACTGGCATTGCTAAGAAGTCAAAAGTTATCAATGGTCAAAACACAACTGTTGAAGAAGGTACAGATACAGCTGATAACAGCATAACTTACAAAGTAAATGTTAAGGGCGATTTAGCTGATATCTCCTCCATCACAAATGGTGCAGGTTCTGGTAAAATCTCCTTCGCTGGTAATCAAGTTGTAAAAGTTGAAGGCGACAACCCTATTTCCTTGGATGGTAAAGGTGGCTATGTAACTGGCTTACAAAATAAAGATTGGGATATTACTAACCCTACTATTGTTTCTGGTCGTGCAGCAACTGAAGATCAATTGAAAAAAGTAAGCGATGGCTTCAACAACACAGTTAAATTAGCTGGTAACACTGGCAACACAGATACTCAAAAATTGAGCCAAGCTGGTGGTTTAAGCTTCGGTGTAGTTGGTGCTAACAACGGTCAATACATCAAAACAACTGCTTCTGGTACAGATGTAGTAGCTGATTTGTCCGATGATGCAAAAGCTAAATTGAACCATAAAGTGGAGGTTCAAGGCGTAGGTACTAATGTTCATGTAACAGAAGATACAACTCAAGCTGGCAAAACTATTTACAAAGTCGCTGTTGATGCTGCAACTGCAGCTACAGCTTCTACTGAAAGCGTAGTTAAAAAAGCAGATGCAACTGGCGATACTAACATTGCTGATGTTTCTGTTGCCGGCGGTAAAAATGTAAATGATCCTGGTGCTCAATACGAAGTATCCGTTTCTAAAAATGCTGTCAAAGATGCGGCTCGTGAAGCAGTAACAGTTAACAACGGTGGTACAACTACTGGTGGCAACTACACAGCTGATGCAAATAATCCTATCACTGTTAACCCTGTGAAAGATGACACTAACCATAACACTACATACGAAGTGAAATTCGATGGCGCTAAAGCAGCTAAAGTAATTCCTTTGACTTACAAAGCTAACGGTACAGGCGATAAAACAGTTACATTAGAAAAAGGTTTAGACTTTACAAATGGTACAAATACAACAGCAGAAATCGATAATGAAGGCGTTGTTAAGTACAATTTGAACAAAGACGTTGATTTGTCTAATACAGGCTCTTTAACAGTTGGTGGCACTAAAGTTAATAATGGTGGTGTAACAATCACTGCTCCTGCAGGTGGCACAACAACAGATGTTAAGTTGACTAATACTGGCCTTGATAATGGCGGTAACAAAATTACTAATGTTGCTGAAGGTACGAATAATACTGATGCAGTTAACGTAAAACAATTGAAAGAAAACCGTACAGAAGTAAAAGCTGGTGACAATGTAGTTGTGACTACAGATGTAGATGCAACAGATAACCATACTGTTTACACTGTAAACGCTGTAACTCCAGCAGTTTATACAACTCCAGACGGTGAAAAATTAACGAAAGATAAAGACGGTAAATTCCACAAAGTTGGCGAAACAGCTGAATATACTGGCGATATCATTACATCCTTTGAAAACCCTAAAGCAGCAGCTGGCCAAACAACAAAAGATGGCGGCATGATCGTTAACAATGTTGGTTCTGCTATTAAAAATCAAACTGGTGCAACATACCTAGACAAATTGAAAGCAGCAGCTGATGATAACTCTAATGTTAAAAATGCAGTAGTAAACGTATCTGACCTTAAAAATACATCTGATGCTTTAATTGACAAAGGTTTACGTTTTGATGCTAACGAAGGTGGCGAACAAACTAATAAACTTGGTTCTAAAGTAACAGTTCAAGGTACTGGTGCTTTATCTACTGGTAAAGCATATGCTGATGAATACAACACAGCTAACATCAGAACTAATATTGAACAAGGAACTGATGGCAACACTACAATTAATGTTGGTTTAGCTAAAGCATTGAAAGGTATCAACTCCATATCTAATGGCGGTTCTTCTATCACCATTAGTGATGTTCCAGCTGGTGCAACTACTCCTGCTGTAACTATCTCTGGTGGCAACTTGTCGATGGGCGATGGCACAGCTAACAATAAGATTGTGAACTTGGCTCCTGGTACAGATGGTACTGATGCAGTTAACTTGAACCAATTGAAAGGTATGCGTACCGTTGTAACATCCACAGATAAATCTGTAACAGTTACATCTAATGAAAATACTGCAACAGGTCAAGTAACATATGATTTGAAAGTAGCAACTACTGGTACAGTATCTAAATCTACTTGGGATCTTAAATCTGGTGTAGAATCTGCTACAGAAGGTACTCACTCTGGTGATACAACTCAAACGATTGCTGATACTAAATCTGTAACAATGCAGGCTGGTAAAAACTTAACAGTTAAACAAACTAATGACGGTAATGGTAATACATCTGTTGCATATTCCTTAGATAAAGATCTTACTAACTTAGACAAAGTTGTTGTAAATGGTAAAGATGGTCAAGCAGGTAAAGATGGCGTAACTATCGTTGGCCCTCAAGGTGCTACAGGTGCTCCTGGCATTCCTGGTACAAATGGTATCGATGGTAAAGTTGGTATCTCTGGTAAAGACGGTAAAGACGCTGTATCTATCGCTGGTAAAGATGGCGTTGGTACAATCGGCTTAACAGGCCCTCAAGGCCCTGCTGGTACAAACGGCAAATCTGTAGATATCTCTACTGAAAATGGTACAAAAACATTAGTTAAACCAGAAGCAAACAACAATGATCAATCTCAACGTATCGTATACGTACCAAAAGATGCTAATGGCAACCCATTGAAAGATGCTGATAACAACGATATTAAACGTGAAGTAGCGACTATGGATGATGGCTTGAAATTTGCTGGTGATGATGGTCAAACAAATGCTAATAAAGTAATTGCTAAACAACTTAACCAACAAGTAGATATCATTGGTGGTGCTACCGGTACATTGACTGATAACAATATCGGTGTTAATAACGATGGCGGCAAATTGAAAGTTCAATTGGCTAAAGATGTTGACTTGACTAATGCTGGTTCCTTAACTGTTGGTGGCACTAAAGTTAACAATGGTGGTGTAACAATCACTGCTCCTGCAGGTGGCACAACAACAGATGTTAAGTTGACTAATACTGGCCTTGATAATGGTGGTAACAAAATTACTAATGTTGCTGAAGGTACGAATAATACTGACGCAGTTAACGTAAAACAATTGAAAGAAAACCGTACAGAAGTAAAAGCTGGTGATAATGTAGTTGTGACTACAGATGTAGATGCAACAGATAACCACACTGTTTACACTGTAAATGCTGTAACTCCAGCAGTTTACACAACTCCAGATGGTGAAAAATTAACGAAAGATAAAGACGGTAAATTCCATAAAGTTGGTGAAACAGCTGAATATACTGGCGATATCATCACATCCTTTGAAAACCCTAAAGCAACAGCTGGCCAAACAACAAAAGATGGCGGCATGATTGTTAACAATGTTGGTTCTGCTATTAAAAACCAAACTCCAACAATGCCTGCAGGTCAAACTGCTACATATTTGGATAAATTGAAAGCAGCAGCTGATAACAATTCTAATGTTAAGAATGCAGCGGTTAATGTATCTGACCTTCATAACACTGCTGAAGCATTGAAAGCTTCTGAATTACATATTGCTCCAACAACAGTGAAAACTGGTTCTACTGAAGCTAAAGGCGGTGTAGTAAGCGGTACTGAAAATATTTACAAATACGATGCAACTAGTAAGAAAGTTACATTGACTTATAACGATGGCAATGGTAATGCTGTAACTGATACTAAAGCAGTTATCGACTTCTCCGACTTGAATACTGGCGGTACAACTGCATCCTCTTGGAATGTTAAGTCCTCTGCTAATACTACAGATGGTGGCGCAGTAGGTGATAATCATGATGCTAATGCGCAAAATATTGCTGATGCCAAAACTGTAGAATTCCAATCTGGTAAAAACTTAGTAGTAAAACAAACAAATGATACTACTAACGGTAATGCTACTGTAGAATTCTCCTTATCCGACAATATCGTAGCGGGTAAAGATGGTGCTAATGGTAAAGATGGTTCTGTTGGTGCAACTGGTAAAGATGGTTCTTCTGTAGTTCTTAACGGTAAAGATGGTTCTATCGGCATGACTGGTCCTAAAGGCCAAGATGGAAAAGATGGTATCAATGGCCGTGATGGTGCAGATATCTCTATCACATCTGCTAAAGGTGAACAAGTTCTTGTAAACCGTGATCCTGCTAATAGTGGTGATACAGATAAAGCTGAACGTATTGTATATGTTCCAAAAGATGCTAATGGCGATCCTATTCAAGGCGCTGATGGTAAGAACATCGTACGTGAAGTAGCTACTATGGATGATGGTTTGAAATTCACTGGTAACAATGAATCCACTGAAAACAAACAAAAACTTGGTTCTTTAGTAAAAGTAAAAGGTGAAGGCACTAAAGAGGGCGCTGATGCAGCTGGTACTGGTAAAGAAATTCAAACTTCTGATGGTACTAAATTCGAATCTGCTGCTGACAATATCGCAGTAGAAGCAGATGGTACTGATACATTAACTGTTAAGTTGAATAAAAACCTTAAAGGTTTGGACAGCGTAACAACTAAAGAAGTTAAATTAGGCGATGCGAATGACAATATTTCTATTAAGAAAGATGGCGATCGTATCACATACACTACTAATAATGGTGGTACAGCTACTACTAATAAAGTAGCTAACCTTGCTGATGAAAAACATATCACTCAAGGCAACTATACAGTAGGCGATAAAACTATCGACACTAATGCAGCTGATGATGAAGTAACATTAACTTACACTGATGGTAATGGTGCTCTTGTTAAAGATACAGATAACAATCCTATTATGACTAAGATCAAAGGCATTGCTAAATCTGACCTTTCCAACATCTCTAATGATGGTAAGAAAGTAATCACTGGTCTTGGCACAGTTGTTAAAGCTGGTGACAATGTAACTGTATCTGAAGCATCTGATGCTACGACAGGCCGAACAACTTACACTGTAAATGCTGTAACTCCAGCAGTTTACACTAAAGCTGATGGTACTAAAGTAGTTAAACGCCCAGATGGTACATTCACAACTAACGTTGATGGTGCTCCTGGTAATGATGTTCCTGCAAGTGATGTTATCGTATCCTTCCAAGATGCAGCTGGTAATAGAACTGGTGGCAACTCTATCGTAAATAACGTTGGTTCTGCTATTGATAAAACTGGTACATCTACTGGTGATACATTCTTAACTAACCTTAATAATGCTGCTACTGATAATCCATTCGCTGCAGTTAACGTAAGAGATCTTAAATCTACTGCAGATGCATTGAAAGCTTCCGAATTGCATATTGCTCCTACAGCAGTTAAAGCTGGTAACACTGAAGCTAAAGGTGGCGTAGCAAATGGTGCTGAAAACGTATACAAATACGATGCAGCTACTAAAAAAGTTACATTGACTTACAACGATGGTAACGGTAAAGCTGTTACTGATACTAAAGCTGTTATTGACTTCTCTGACTTGAATGTTCCGGCAGGTGGCAATAACTACGGTTTCAAAGCTAATGCAACTGCAAATGGTGGTACAGTAGCTAATGATGCTGCTACTCCTGCAGTAGAAACAGCTGTTGAAAACGGCGGTACTGTTAACTTTGCAGCAGGCAAAAACTTGACTGTAAAACAAGATATTGATGCAGCTAACAAAACTCATACATATACATACAGCTTAGACAAAGATTTAACTAACTTAGATAAAGTTGTAGTAAATGGTAAAGATGGCGTAGCTGGTAAAGATGGTGTAACTATAGTTGGCCCTCAAGGTGCTACTGGCGCTACTGGTATTCCAGGTACAAATGGTATCGATGGTAAAGTTGGTATCACTGGTAAAGACGGTAAAGATGCTGTATCCATTGCAGGTAAAGATGGCGTTGGTACAATCGGCTTAACTGGTCCTCAAGGCCCTGCTGGTACAAACGGCAAATCTGTAGATATCTCTACTGAAAATGGTACAAAAACATTAGTTAAACCAGAAGCAAACAACAATGATCAATCTCAACGTATCGTATACGTACCAAAAGATGCTAATGGCAACCCATTGAAAGATGCTGATAACAACGATATTAAACGTGAAGTAGCAACTATGGATGATGGTTTGACATTCACTGGTAATAATGAATCCACTGAAAACAAACAAAAACTTGGTTCTTTAGTAAAAGTACAAGGTGAAGGCACTAAAGAAGGTGCTGATGCAGCTGGTGCTAAAGAAATCCAAACATCTGATGGTACTAAGTTCGAATCTGCTAAAGATAACATTGCAGTTGAAGCTGATGGTGCAAATACATTGACAGTTAAGTTAAACAAAGACCTTAAAGGCTTGGACAGCGTAACAACTAAAGAAGTTAAACTTGGCGATGCTAATGACAATATCTCCATTAAGAAAGATGGCGATCGTATCACTTATACAACTCCTGGCTCTACTGATACTCATAAAGTAGCAACTCTTGATGATGAAATGCATATCAAAGACACTACATACACTGTAGATGGTAATAAAAAAGTTACATTGACTTATGTTGATGGTAATGGTACAGATGTAGCTGGTAAAAAAGCAATCATCGACTTGTCTGGCTTGCCTGTAGGCGATAAAGATACAGATATGCGTATCAAAGAAGGTACGTACACTGCACAAAATGGTAAAGTTACATTAAATACTGTTGATAAAGACGGTAACCCAGTAACTGGTAAAGATGTTGTTATTGATGGCATCAATACCAATAACTATGTAGCTGGCGATAATGTTACATTAACACCAGATACTGATGCAGCTGGTAAACCAGTTGTTAAAATCAATGCGCAAGTATCTACTGAACAGGTAGTAGCAAAAGCTGGTAACGATAACTTGGCAACTGTAGCGCCTGCAACTGGTTCTACACAAGGTGGTAAAAACGCTACATACGAAGTAAATGTAGATAAAACAAACCTTGAAAATAAAGCTGAAATTTCTTACAAAGCTAACGGTGGTACAGCTCAAAAAACTACATTGGCTAACGGATTCAACTTCACATCCGATGACAATTCTGTAGCTATTACTACAGGTGCTAATGGTAAAGTTAACTTCAAAGTTGATACTACTAATATCCAAGGTAAAGCATTCAACCTTGATGTAGACAAAGAAGGTACTGGTAAAGTAGAAACTGTTCAAACTGCAGCGGCTACTCCTTCCGTAGAAAAAGGTACTAAATTCGTAGCTGGTAACAACTTATCCATTCGTCACGATGGTATCAATGGCGATGCAAACTACGATCACCAAGTAACATATGCGTTGAATAGCGACCTTAAAGGTATTACTTCCATTACTAATAATGGTGGCGCTACTATGAACTTCGGTCCTAACGAAGTTTCCATCACTGGTGGTAACCTCAACATGGGTGGTAACAAAATCACAAATGTTAAGAATGGTACAGACAAATCCGACGTTGCAACTGTAGGTCAATTGACTAAAGTTACATCCAACGATAACACTGTAGCAATCAACAAAACTACTGATGCTGATGGCGCTCCAGTTTATGATCTTTCCGTACAAGGCGGCGGTCATGACCCACGTGTTGATGAATTGGGTGAAGAAATCGGTCGTGTAGGTGCACAAGGCGCAGCTCTTGCAGCGTTGAAACCTATCCAATACGATCCATTAGAACCAACTCAAATCATGGCTGGTTATGGTAACTACCGTGGTAACTCCGCTATTGCAATGGGCGTTGCTCATTACAAAAACGAGTCCACATTAATGCATGCTGGTGTATCCTGGGCTGGTGGTTCCCGTCACATGATGGCAAACGCTGGTGTAACTTGGAAAGTTGGTAACCGTGATAGCGAAGCTGCTGTAGCAGATCGTTACCGCAAAGGCCCTATCAGCTCCGCTTATGCAATGCAACAAGAAATGGCATCCGTTAAAGCACAAAACGCTGGATTAAAAACAGAAGTATCTGATTTGAAAGCTGAAAACGAACAAATGAAAGCTCAAATTGCTGCTATGATGGCAAAACTTGGTATGTAATCATTTGTGAGTACACGAATTAAATAAATAATGGATGATATGCGCTACATAGCGTAGCGCGTATCTCTCCATATTATTTGTGAAAGCATTGCTTTCAGATATGAATGTAAAATAGGTGTGAAAGATACTTTCACCATAATCTAACGATAGAAAAGAGGAATATAGAATGAAAAAATCTACATTACTTGCTTGTGCAGCGGCTCTTGTTATTTCTACAGGTGTTGTAGGTGCACAATCCGCTCCAACATATGACGATAATTTGATCTTACCTAATCCTGTATCTGCTCCAGCATTGGGCAATGTAGTATTGGTACCTGTGGCTAGCCCACAAACAGTGTCTGCTGTTCATGACTATGTAAAAGCTTGGCAAAATGCGGAAATCAATATCGCAAAAGCTAAAGTGAAATACGAAAACCATGAGCGTATGACAAAAGCTGAAAAAATCTGGTTACATTCCTATGATAAACACAACTATGCTGACTACTTCCGTACACACTCCATCGGTCGTGTACATGGTCAAGAAGTGTTCTTGAACTGGAATGGTGAAAACCGCAACAAAAACGAATATGAATATTTCGAAATGCCTAAATACAATGAAAAAGACGGCTTCACTAACAGCTATGGTTACAATGTATTGCGCGGCATGGTAGATCAAATCAACGAAATCATCCAAAAACAAAAAGAAGTTGGCGGTCCTATGACTGATGACGAAGCACAAGCATTAGAAGATGCTATTTTGGATGTAATGGCACAAGACCAAGAACAAGTATCTAACGAAGAACTTCGTCACTACATGAATGAAACAATTTGGTTCGCTGCAAAACAAACTGTAAAAAATAAAGCAAGTGAAGAACCTAAAGTTCAAGATGAGCACGTAGTAAACCTTCGCGAAGCTATTAATCGTCCAGCTAACCAAGAAGTTAAAAAAGTAGACTTGCGTGCTGCGATTCAATAGTTTTACTGTAATCTACATTTCTTAGGCTAATACCCCTCCTAAGAAGTCCTAGATGCGTGTACAGATGGAATATCTGTAAAATAATAACAACATACATATGGCCCTTATGTTGGATATATAAGGGCCTTGATGTATCCTAGAACCCCGACTAGGGCACACAATCCTTATGCAAAAACAACGCCATCCATGCGATGGCGTTGTTTTTATATGTATGGACTTTATAATATCTCTTAAAGATCTACAAAGCACTTAGATACCAACAGCAGCTATAACAGAATGTGGTTTTACCGCATTCTAGTTGCAGTCCCTTTAAAATATAAGAAACACCAAGAAATTTAGATTTGTAAAATCTTATGCTTTCTTGGTGTTTCTTGCTTTAGACACACTTGGGCCTGTTTTGTTATAGCCTCTTTTTATAAATAAATATAAACAGAATTATGTGTATTCTAACTTTTGTTTATCT
>OBWG01000548.1_pt1 | contig 25192 bp, 35 predicted proteins | sample 1495221 | NCBI WGS metagenome assembly OBWG01 (sample SAMEA2580053, study PRJEB22360) | human gut metagenome | reverse complement strand
CCGAACGGCATGTACGGTGGTGTGAGAGGGGAGATTTAATCTCCCCTACTCGATTGCTTCTGTGTTTTTGTAATAAACCTAAAAAGCAGGATCATTCCAATCAGACTGACAAGCAGTTCGGTCATGGGAAAGGCTGCCCAGACTCCTGTAATGCCTCCCAGGGCAGACAATATAAAAGCCATAGGAATGATAATGACAAATCCCCGGAGGATCGATATCATGTGTGCCGGCCGGGGGTATTCCGTTGAAGTGAAGTAAACGGCAGCCACAATATTGAAACCAGCAAATACAGAGGCTGTAAAGTATATTTTCAGTCCTGCGGCTGCGATATCCTGAAGTGTCTTATTGTGATTGCTGTTAAAGAGTCCGGTAATCGGTTCCGCACCGAAAAACATACACAGATAAACGCAGGCGGAGATTACAATAACCGCGGTGACAGCGTAACGTAAAATCGCAGTAACATTTTTATGGTTTCCGGCACCGTAATTGCTGCTTAAGACAGGCTGTATCCCCTGTGCGATGCCTGTATAGACTGCCATGACGACCAGTGACAGATTCGCGATGACACCATAGGCCGCAACGCCGATGTTCCCCGCAATGTGCAGCAGGATCACATTAAATACAATGATCACGATACCGGAAGAAACTTCTGTAATCAAAGACGGAAGTCCGCTTGAAAAAATATCAAGCAGAAGGTTTGCCGAAAGTCTGCATTTCTTTAAATGAAACTGATTTCTTTTATTTATCAGATAAGGGGACAGAATCAAAATGCTGATTACCGGTGCCAGTCCGGTGGCAAACGCTGCCCCGAACAATCCCATTCCGAGCGGAAATATAAATATATAATCCAAAATAACATTAGACAGACTGCCGCAGATCATGGCTGTCATGGATAACTGGGGATTTCCGTCATTTCTTATGAAACACAGCAAAAGATTATTTGTCATAAAAATTGGGGCAAACAACAGAATAACCTGTAAATAAGTTTTTGTCATTTTGAACACAGATTCGTTGGCTCCCAACATACTGACCATAGGGCCGGAGCAGAAAATACCAAGCAGGAAGAAGATACCTGCGATGATTCCGGTCAAAACCACAGCATTTGTAAATACCTGATTCGCTTTGACTTTATTTTTCTGGCTTCTTAGAATTGAATATTTTGTTCCTCCTCCGATTCCGAGCATTAATCCGCTGCCGTTTATAAAGCTGTAAACCGGAATTGCAAGGTTTAAGGAGGTCAGTCCATCAGCGCCTAATGCCCTGGAGACAAAAAAGGTATCTGCCAGGATATAAAAGGACAACCCTAACATACCCAGTACATTGAGCGAAGAATACTTCAAAAAAACTTTAAAACATGAGATCTCTTTCATATGGTATATACCTTCCTTATGCATTTGTGTACATCTCCGCAGGACTTTCCTATGGCATAAAAAACGTCTTACTCATTCCAACAAAGGCCTACTGGAATGAATAAGACGTTACCCGGCGGTAATTAACATTTATGCTATTTTTTATAGAATATCATATTGACTGAGAAAGTCAATATCTAGGTACAGGATTTCGCGTGTTCTGCAAACAGCTCCCTGACCCCGTCATATTCCCCGAGTCCTTTCATTACACATTCTACTTGATATCCCGCCGACACAAACTGAGAGTACCAGGAATCCGGGTCGTCTCCCGCCATATCATGTCTTGCATGATCTCCGGCCACGATCATAAAAGGCGCAAGAATGACTTTCTTCGGATGGAATTCTTTTACCATACGCATCAGGGAATGCATATTCGGGAAGGCTTCTACTGTACCCAGAAAGATATTTTTAAACCCCATATCCTTGAACCGGTAGTCAAGGGCAGCATAGACAGTATTGGCATAGTGAGTAGTGCCGTGTCCCATCAGAACCAGGACATCTTTGTCAGAGATCCACGAAAATTCCGATGCCACCGCATTCACAACCGTTTCATTGTCGGATTCCGATGAGAGAAGAGGTGCCCCGAAGACAATAGAATGAAAAGAGTCCCGGAAGGAAAGAGCGTCTGTTTTCATCTGATCGTTTTCCACGCCGTTGATCACATGGGTGGGCTGGATGATCACATCTGCAATGCCGTCGGCTTTCATGCGCTCCATGGCTTCGGGAACAGAGTCAATATGGATTCCGTCTCTCTTTTTTATTTTTTCAAGGATCATCCGGCTGGTCCAGGCACGGTACATTTTGTGATCCGGAAAATGTTCTTTTAATGTATCTTCGATTGCTTCGATCGTTTTTTTTCGTGTATCTTCATAGCTGGTCCCAAAACTGACCGCTAATATTGCTTTTTTTCTAGTATCGTTCATTATTCTCCTCCGCAGACAGGGAATCTTCAGATTCCTTCGATGAAATGTAAAAGCTCCATGAGACTTCTGGGAGCCGGAAATTTCTCATTGATCATCTTTTTCCGGCAAAGACTTTCATATATAGAGAGTACAGCCGGCTGAGACAAATTGGTGAGGTTAAGAGCCGGCCTGTCAGAAAATACTTCCAGGGGTGATCCGGCTTTGAGAACTTTGCCCTGATGAAACAAGATGATCTGATCTGCCCATGAAAAAGCATAGTCCGGATCATGAGTTGAGATCAGAACCGTAATACCGGATTCTGTCATCTGATCGATGATTTTATTTAACATGTCTGTATGCTTCGGGTCAAGGGCCGCGGCAGGTTCATCCAGAATCACAATATCAGGATGCATGACAAGGATATCGGCGACAGCCACCTGTTTTTTCTGTCCTCCGCTTAGGGCATGTGTAGGGCGGTCTTTTAATTCTGTAATATCCAGCGCATCCATGATTTTTTCCGTCTCTCTCAGGGCTGTCTCATTGTCTGCCCCAAGATTTAAAATGCCAAAAGAAATCTCCTGCCGGACACTGGCTGAAAACAGCTGGTTATCGGGGTCCTGAAATACGATGCCGATCCTGCTTCTCAAATTTAACAGGCTTTTCTTATCATAGGAATAAGGGGCTCCGCAAAAAGACAGGGCGCCTTTCTGGGGACGCAAAATACCGTTCAGGCAGAGAAAAAACGTGGACTTTCCGGAACCGTTTGCTCCCATAACCGCAGTTTTGCTCCCCCTCTTAATATCCAGAGAAAGCCCCTGTAAGGCCGGGATATCCTCTCCGTCATAAGTAAACCACAGATTATCAGCTGTTATCATAGACTCTGTTTTCATATGTAAATATTCCTTCCTATCGTGATAGACAGCAGAAGAAGTTCAAACAATATCATGCAAATGATTTCTTTCTTCTTCGGCGGATATTCTTCCAAAAGGACCCGTATGGTCCCGTCGTAGCATCTGGATTCCATGGCATCGTATAATCTGCCGGAGCGCATCACTGCCCGAATGAACAGAGCAGAGGCCATACCTCCGAATGCACGGACTGCCGTCTTAAAATTCCGGCAGGAAAGTCTGGACTCCTGGGAAATCCTTACAGCAGAAGCCTCTGACATTAAGACAAAAATAAACCGGTAAATGAGCAGAAACAATTCTATGAGCAGTGCCGGACATCTAAGTTTCTTTAAAATGCCGATCAGATCGGTTACCGGGGTTGACAGGGACAAAAAATATAGGCAGGACACCGCGGAAAGGGATGACAGGATCAGTCTGAGACCAAAGATGACCGATTCGGTGCTTCCTGTTATATAGTAGGGACCTGCCGGCACTGCATAGGCATCCAGAGGAGTTTTGGAAATATTGACGAGGATCGCCAGCGTGCTCAAGAGCAGGAAGACTGCGGGGATACGCATTAGCTTTATATACCGGCGGACGGGGATACCTCCTTTTCTTATTGTCAGCCATCCAAGGCTTAAAAGAACCAGAATGGAAACAGAAAAAGATCTGCTCAGGATACAGAGCAGAAGCGTCGTCACAGAAAAGCAGAACTTTTCCATGACGTTTACTTTTCTGAGCCCGGACCGGTAACCGTATTGATCAATCAGCATCATTTGCCGCCTCTGCCGAAGCAAGGAGACGTTTCCGTTCCCTTAAACGTCCCAGGTTATAGGCAATGATCCCGACACCGATCCCGGTCTGTACACAGAACAGAAGGCTTTCCACTTCGCCCGGAAGCTCTCTGTCAATGAAAGTTTCCAGGACGGGAGTGAACCATGGCTGATATTCCCTTCCCTCTATCTTTGATATCATGACACTGCCCGCATCGTCAGAGCCTTCGAACTCGGCGCCCTTTAGGGTAAACAGAGGGACCACAGCAATAAAGGCGGCCACTAAAAGCAGGATGATGACTTTTTTCTTATCACTTTTCATATGCATGTCCCTCCTTGATGAAGTCAAGAATCTTGAGTTCCGGGCGGGCATAGGACTCAAGCGAGATGATGATTACAACGGTCAGAATTCCTTCTACGATGGCGAGAGGGAGCTGGGTTGGAGCAAAAACTCCGAGAAATTTTGCCGCGGAGGCCAGAAAGCCACCCTGCTCTGATGGATACGCAAGTGCCAGCTGGACGCTGGTGATGCAGTATGTAAAAATGTCTCCAAGCATTGCGGCCAAAAATACGCTGATCCGGCGGTTCAGCCGGCATTTTTGACAGACCTTATACACTGCGAAGGATAAAAATGGCCCTGCAATTGCCATAGAAAAAGTATTGGCGCCAAGGGTCGTCAATCCCCCGTGGGCCAAGAGGACTGCCTGGAAGATCAGCACAATGATGCCCAGAATGCTCACAGCCAAAGGGCCGAACAAAATGGCTCCGAGTCCGGTGCCGGTCATATGAGAACAGCTTCCTGTGACAGAGGGGATTTTTAAAGAAGAGATAACGAAGATAAATGCTCCTGACATAGCCAGTATCGTCATCAGACGCCGGTCTTTGCTGACCGTCTTTTTGATGGAGAAAAATCCTGCGGCTAAAAACGGAAGGCTCAGAGCTCCCCAGGAGATACAGAGCTGTGGAGGAAGATACCCCTCCATGATGTGCATGGCGCTGGCTGTGCGGCCGAAGCCGAAGATGACAGCCGCCGCCAGTACAGCGGTTACAATGATTTTTTGATTGTTTTTCATGTTTGCTCCTTTCGATTCACTTAACTGTGTTTCGGTGTAAAAACTGCAACACCAAAAGCGCCAGATATACTGGTGCATCGAATATAGGCGCAGAAGGGCGCGGCTCCTTCGACGGTATATTCTACACCGGCTGTCTTTCGCAGACCGGTGTAAATCGCATGTTCACGGCAGGTCTTCTGACTCAGGCTTCACTGCCGCATTCCGCCTTCCCAGTTTCCCAGTGACATAATTGAAATGCGGCTCTTCCTATACAGCGGCGGGACCGTGCGGGAATCTCACCCGCTTTCCTATTCTCCTTTATCAAAGGCACCTGTAAACATTCAATTTCTCCCATTTTATCGAGTTGTTAGAACCTTGTCAATATGCTATGATGGAAATAAAAAGGAGAAATTACCGATGAAGACTGGAAAAGTATGGCTGGTGGGCGCAGGGCCCGGGTCCATCGGCCTTTTGACGATAAAAGCAGCGGAAGTGCTGAAGAAGGCGGATGTGATCATTTACGACAACCTGATCGGCACCGAAATATTATCGGCACTTCCAAAACAGGCTGATTACATTTATGTCGGAAAACGTTCCGGACAGCACACGATGCCTCAGGAAGAAATCAATCTGCTGCTTCTTAATGAAGCTCAAAAAGGCCGTTTTGTCGTGCGGCTGAAGGGAGGAGATCCCTTCCTGTTCGGCAGAGGAGGAGAAGAACTGGAACTATTAAAAGAACACTATATTCCATTTGAGATCGTTCCGGGCATCACCTCACCGGTTGCGGTGCCGGAATATAACGGTATCCCTGTGACTCACCGGGACTTCAGTTCTTCCGTGCATATCATAACCGGACACAAAAAAGCAGGAGCAGAATATGATATCGACTTTGAAGCTCTCGTGAGGACAAAAGGTACTCTGGTGTTTTTGATGGGTATTTCATCACTTCCAGATATCGCAAACTCCCTGATCTCTGCGGGAATGAACCCTCAGATGCCGGCGGCAGTGCTTTCCAGGGGAACCACGGCAGGACAGAAAAGAGTTTCTGCGCCGCTTTGTGAACTTCCGGAGGCCGTGTGCAAAAGCCGGATAAAGACTCCTGCGGTCATTGTCGTCGGACAGGTGTGCAGACTTTCAAAAGATTTTGCCTGGTATGAAGACCTTCCTCTGGCGGGATGCCGCATTTTACTGACCCGCCCAAAAGAGCTTATCTCAAAGACGGCTGCCATGTTCAGGGAACAAGGGGCCGAAGTCCTGGAAATGCCTTCTATCAGCATAGAGCCGGCAAGAGACCAGAGGAAACTTTCCATGGCTCTTGAAAAGATCGATTTTTATGACTGGATCGTGTTCACAAGTATCAATGGAGTCAGGATTTTCTTCGAAGAAATGAAAAAGCAGAAAAAAGATATCAGGAGCCTTGGTTCCTGCAGGATTGCCGCCATCGGTGCGGGTACGAAAAAGACATTGGAAGAGAAAGGCCTGTTCTGTGATCTGGTACCCGAACATTATGACGGAGTTTCTCTTTCCAGGGCACTCGCGGACAGACTTTCAGGTACGGAGCATATCCTGATGCCGCGGGCAGCTTCGGGAAATCAGGAAATTGTACGGATTCTTCAGAAAAAGCCCGGGATTCAGACAGATGATATAGGAATCTATGAGACTCGATGTGAGAACTGGCAGCTGGTCCCTGTAAAAGAAATGATCGAATCGGGAGAGATCGATTGGGCAGTCTTTACAAGCGCCTCCACAGTTCGGGGATTTGCGGCCGCCCTGGCGGATACGTGCATCAAAGGGATGAAGGCAGCATGTATCGGAGAGCAGACCGCCCAGGCGGCGAAAGAATTTGAGATGAATGTATATACTGCAGAGCAGGCATCGGTCGAAAGTCTCGTCCGCCTTATTTTAGAACATCAGACAGGAAGTAAATTATGAAGAAAGAGAAAAAAAACTATCAATTTTTCCGGCACAGAGACTGTGAGTATTTCCCCTGCCATGAAACGGATGATATCGATAACTTTAATTGCCTTTTTTGTTACTGTCCGCTTTATATGCTTGGGGAGAACTGCGGCGGCAGCTTTAGATTAAAAAACGGCGTGAAAGACTGCAGTCAGTGCATGATCCCTCATAAAAGAAAAAATTATGGCTATATCACCGGAAAATTTTCTGAGATTGCCGCTGCAATGAGAGCTTCCAGAGATCAGCAGCAGAAATAATCCTTCCTTTTCAGTTCCGCATTCATTGTTCCGATTTCCTCTTATGAAGCCGATATATCTGACATATCCTTCCGCATTAGTTCCATAATAGTGTCCTGCTCTGCAGCGATGGCTGCAAAAGCTGCGCTCCCGATGACTCATAAATTTATTTTCATTTTGATATCCTGTTCCTGTCACGTTTGATAGACGGCTTTCTTATGAATCATATAAATAGAAAATGGATGACAAAATTCGACATAAAAGAAGAAGCATTTTCAAATCCATCTTTTTGTGTGCAGAGAGATGACAATACATACGTCTACGCATCTAGTGAAACGGGAAACCTTTTGTATATAATGAAATACATGTATGTTAAAACCTTATAGATAAGGCTGTGAAAGGATATGAGAGAGAGAAAATAATACCGATTGGAGCCATGCACATGGAACGCAGATTGTTGGGTAAGAGGATTAACCAGATTCGGAAAGAAAGAGGGCTGACTTCCGAAGCTCTTTCAGAAATTTGTGATGTAAATGCCGGACACATCAGGCAGATAGAATCAGGGATCAGGCTTCCAAGTCTGCCTCTGTTCATCAGAATATGTCAGGCATTAAAAACAGCACCAAATGAAATATTAAAAGATCAATTTGATCCGGAAATAATTGAGAGTGAAAATAAACTTCTCCTGAAAGTAGAAAGTTTGACTCCCAAACAAAAACGTATATTATCAGATTTGCTGGATACTTTTCAGAAAAGTATGAACGGAGATTCTGTCGAATAGAGACGGATTCCTTCATTTTATGTCTGTCGAAAAGAATAGACTTTTTCAGAATTTTGCTTTACTCTATAAGCATGAGCAGTGTTACTTTTAAGATAATAAAAGGAGCAAATATGAAATATATGTCTGAAGTTTTTTTAGAGTTGCTTGGAAATGATTTTAGTACAGAGAATGTGAGGCAGACCGCTGCCGCCGTAGGGAAATTACTGAATGACCGTACAACCGAATTAAGCGGTCAGGAGGCAAGGGACTTATGGGATGTCATGAAAGAATTTTCCTATCTGATCGACGATTGTTCTGTAAAACAGAAGGTCCTTGCCAAAGCAAATGCTACATACAGTTTTTCTGTAAATTTGTCGAATAACTAAAACTTCATCTTTTATCATTGAAATAGCGGCAATCAGGCAGGGGGTATCTGTACTTTCAGATACTTCCTGTTTCTGTTATAATAAAAAGCGGAAAAAATATGGAGGATTTACATCGTGGCAAACAAATTTTACGCAGTCAGACAAGGACGTAACCCGGGGATTTATCGCACATGGAAGGATTGTCAGGCACAGGTTTCCGGATTTCCGTGTGCTCAGTTTAAAAGCTTTCCTGCATTGACCGAGGCCGAGGCATTTCTTAACTCTTCGGCCGGGCAGGATATGGAGATCGACGGCCAGACCCTGACAGCCTATGTAGACGGGAGCTATGACCATCGAAAAAAAGAATTTTCATATGGCATGGTCATCAGAAAAAAAGAGGGAGAATTGTATTTTGCCGAAAAATATGCAGATCCTGCGTTAGCCTCTATGAGAAATGTGGCCGGCGAGATCAAGGGCGCTCAAAAGGCAATGCAGTATGCTGTGGACAGAGGCTATCAAAAGCTGGCCATTTACTATGATTATGAGGGAATCGCAAAATGGTGCACCGGGGAGTGGGCCGCAAAGAAAGAGGGGACGAAGGCCTACTGTTCCTTCTACAATAGTGTGAAGGATCGGCTTCAGGTACGGTTTGTAAAGGTAAAAGGCCATTCCAATGATGAGTACAATGACAGGGCAGATATGCTTGCAAAGTCTGCGCTTGGCATCGGTGACGGAAGCTTTGTCTCAGACGGATCAGACCGGTGGATGCCGCAAAATAATCAAGAGAAAAAGTGAGGTGGAGGATGTTGGCTATACTGTTCGATGTGGATGATACACTCTATGATGTGTCCATACCTTTTTGCAACGCATGCGAGAAGGTTTTTAAAGAGAGATATTCCATTCCTTCTATGGACCTGTTTCTGGCGGGAAGAATTCATGACATCCCTGTTATTGAAAGAATCCGCAAAGCTTTCAGGAAATTCGGGATTCAGATTACAGAGTCAGAGGTGATGGAATTTCATGAGGTATACCGGATAGAACAGACAAAGATCACGCTGACAGAAGGAATGAAAAACATTCTGGAGTTTTGCAGACAAAAAGGAATTTTCACCGGAGTCATAACAAATGGGTTCTCCCGTGCTCAGTGGAACAAAGTAAAGAATCTTCACCTGGAAGCATGGATACCTGACAGCCGGATCATTGTATCCGGGGACGAGGGAGTCCGCAAGCCGGACCCCGGGATTTTCAAACTCGCGGAGCAGAGATTTGGACTTGACAGGAAGGATACATGGTTTATAGGGGATACATATGCCACAGATATAAGCGGAGCTATAAATGCCGGCTGGAATAGCATTTGGCTGAACCGGAGACAGGATATTCTGCCGGACGGCAAAGTATCTCCAGACTATACGGTGTCAGATGAAAAAGGTCTGTTTAACATCCTGCACTCAAAATGGTCCGACTGAAATATGCATCTGGAAACAGGGAAACATCTCTGGGTTTTCAGATGCTTTTTTTATGCATTAGGTGTATAATGAAAAAAACATTTTGACTTGAGAAGGGGGTGTGAGGATGGATGCGATTGTAAACAGGCTGGCTCTATCGCAAGCCTGACCGCATATCTCTTCTATAAGGAAGAGGAGATACAGAGACTGATCACCATTATGGAACGCGTCCGTTACGGCCTGCCTCCTGAACAGACGGCAGGTTATATGAAAGGAGTTATCGGGGTATGATTGTTAAGATGAAGTTTATAACTCTCACGGGCCCAAAGCGCGACATCGACAGAGTCACCAACGATTATCTGTCAAAATACGAGATTCAGCTTGAAAATGCTTTGTCGGAATTAAAGACGGTTGATAACCTGCAGCCGTTCACGGATACGAACCCTTATAAAAAGCCTCTGGAACGGGTCGATAAAGCCGCAGTATTCAGGCTCAAAAAGAAGCACTGGAGCTTGAGGAAAAGCATCTCACTGAACAAATAAAAATGATTGAACCATTCCGCCCCATGCAGTTTGTCCTGAGAGAAGTGTTCCACTTTCAATTCGTGAAATTCCGCTTCGGACGGGTACCTTTGGAATACTTTGAAAAGATGCTGGAGTTCATCGAACACAATCAGGATGTGATCTTTGTAGAGGGGGTACGAAATAACAGCTACGGGTATGGGGTCTATTTTACGTCCAGGTCCAAATCGGAACAGATCGATGCCATTTTCAAGTCTCTTCACTTTGAAAGGATTTTCATCCCGGACGAGTTCATCGGAACTCCGGAGGAGGCCTATGACGACCTTAACCGAAAACTTTCTATTCTCACAGAAGAAAAGAAGACTCTGGATAATAAGATGACACAGACACTGAACGAAAATGCGGATAAGATTTATGCTGCCAGGGAAACCTTAGCGGCTTTATCGGCAAATTTTGATGTGAGGAAGATGGCTGCATGTGTGGAAGACAAACACGAGGATTACTTCGGAGAGCCCCTACGAAACTGCACAATCCAAAAGTGCTCAAGCCATTTGAAATGTTCGTGAAAATGTACGGACTGCCGTCCCACAATGAAATCGATCCGACGATATTTATTGCAATGACTTACCCGCTTATTTTCGGAATTATGTTCGGAGCCATGATGGGAGTCGTCATGATGCTGTCCGGAGCGGAAGAAGGGCATATCAACTGGGCAGTGATCGTATTCGGAAACCTTTTTGTCTGTCTGATGGAAGGAGGTCTTCACTATGAATACATTAACAAAGCTTGTGCTGATTGCAGCCTTGATTTTAAGCGTTATAATACCGTTCGGATACTACCTTTTAGGGCAGAAAAAGAAATCCAGGAAAATGCCCCTGATTGTCGAAATCCCAGACCGCCACGGAACCGGACACAGGAAAGACTTTATCACATCATATGTTAATGAAGCCATTGGACTGAAGCTTTAATGATCGCAAAGAAGGTGACCCCAAATGACATTGGAAGAAAAAATCCAGAACCTGCAAAGGGTTTCTATGAAAGAGGCAAGGGCCGAGGGAAATGCCCTGATCAAAGGACATGCGGATTTCATGTCCCGGAGATTGTCAGAACATCAGGAGAAAATGAGAATACAGGCCGAGAACAGGATCAGGAATGAAAAAAACCGGTCCAGGTCAAGGCAAAACAGAGAGATTTCAGAATATGAGTTAAGGCTCAGAAGAGAGCTGAATGACTATCAGGAAGCGTTAAAAAAGAAACTTTTCGGGCGGGTCTTTCATCTGCTTGAGGATTATATGAAAACCGGGGAATATCTGGACCTTCTCTGCCGCCAGGTCAGAGAAGCCATGCTCTATGCTGACTGTCGGCAGCGAAGATTTTATCGGCGGTATCCGGGCAGTCATTCGGACCAAGAATATTCTGATTGATCGTTCTTTCAGCCGCGCACTTGAGAAGGAATACGCGGATTTTCTGTTCCGGGGAGGTGAGAAAAATGTCTGAGGCAGGCCGTATATACGGAATCAACGGACCGGTGGTCTACGTGAAGGGGGGATATCGGGTTTAAAATGTCCGAGATGGTCTATGTGGGACCGGAAAAACTGGTTGGAGAAGTGATCTCTCTGGACAAGAATGCGGCTACAGTACAGGTTTTTGAAGATACGACCGGCATCCGTCCCGGAGACCAGGCAGAGGCCTCCGGATATCCGTTTTCTGTGTCACTGGCACCGGGGATTCTCCACAATATTATTGATGGAATTGAACGCCCTCTTGAACAGATCGCTGCTCAGTCAGGCAAATTTATCAGACGGGGAACCCAGGTGGATTCCCTGGATTTTCAAAAACGCTGGGAAACACATATCGCCGTATCGGCGGGAGAGCAGATAAAACCGGGGGATGTGATAGCCAGGGTGCCTGAGACGGCCGCCATCACCCACCGGTGCATGGTGCCTCCCGGTGTTCAGGGTATCGTTGAAAAGACTGTCTGCGACGGAAGTTATACCATCGATGAACCGTTGGTCACAGTAAGGCAGGAAAATGGTGATCTCAGGGAACTTTCTATGATGCAGCAGTGGCCCATCAGAGTTCCGAGACCGGTCAGTCTGCGCTATCCGGCCTCCAGGCCCCTTATCACCGGTCAGAGAATTCTGGATACGATGTTCCCCATTGCAAAAGGCGGTACGGCCTGCATCCCGGGCGGTTTTGGAACCGGCAAGACTATGACCCAGCACCAGATCGCCAAGTGGTCGGATGCCGACATTATCATTTATATCGGATGCGGAGAGCGCGGAAATGAGATGACACAGGTGTTGGAGGAGTTTTCAAAACTGGTGGACCCGAGGAACGGGAATCCTTTGATGGACCGCACTCATGGCAGATTCTACGTCCCGCTGGGCAGAAGCGCTGAGAGAACTTTCCGGGCGGCTGGAGGAGATGCCGGCGGAGGAAGGCTTTCCGGCCTATCTTGCCTCAAGACTGTCGGCCTTTTATGAGAGGGCGGGAACGATGATGAATTTAAACGGCACGGAAGGCTCCGTATCGATCATCGGCGCGGTATCGCCCCAGGGAGGCGACTTTTCAGAGCCGGTGACCCAGAATACAAAGAGGTTTGTGCGGTGCTTTTGGGGACTGGACAAAAGTCTTGCATATTCCAGACATTTCCCCGCTATCCACTGGCTGACCAGTTACAGCGAATACTTAAAAGATCTGGCTCCCTGGTATGGCGAACACGTCTCCATGGAGTTTGTGGACCACAGGAATCGCATCATGGCTCTCTTAAATCAGGAAAGCGGCCTGATGGAAATCGTCAAGCTGATCGGAAGCTGATCCTGGAGATCGCCAGAGTGATCCGTCTTGGATTTTTGCAGCAGAATGCCTTTCATAAAGACGATACAATCTTTGAAGCTGTGATATCCATGAAATATGATGTGCCCAATGACAGGCTGAAGATGTTTGATGAATATCGAAAAGCGGTGGATGATTTTTACCGGAAGATAATCGAGAAAAACGGTTAAATTGTCTGCAGTGTAAAAGGATTGTACCTGAAAGGAGTGTTTAACATGCCGATTGAATATTTGGGACTTGACAGGATCAATGGTCCTTTAGTGGTACTGGAGGGCTGCAGAGATGCTTTTTATGAGGAAATAGTAGAGTTTGTCATAGAGGGAAACAGGAAAAAACTTGGTAAGATCATCGAGCTTTATGAGGACAAGGCGATCATTCAGGTGTTTGACACGACAGATAATATGGGGCTTTCCAATACTCATACAAGGCTTACGGGACATCCCATGGAAATTTCTCTCTCCCCCGACATCCTTGGAAGGACATTAAACGGCCTTGGAAAATCTATCAACGGACTGCCTCTGAATCCGGTCCGCAGGGAGTATCCAAGGAATTTTATATGCACAGGGATTTCGGCAATCGACGGCCTGATGACACTGATCCGGGGACAGCATGGATAACTTCGGCATCGTGTTTGCCGCCATGGGTGTCAAACACGACGACGCGGATTTTTTCCGCAGGACATTTGAGGAGAGCGGTGCCTTAAGCCATGTGGCGATGTTTTTAAATATGGCTAACGACCCGGTAGCTGAGAGGCTGATCACGCCTAAGGTGGCGCTGACTGCGGCAGAATATCTGGCCTTTGAACATTATATGCATATTTTGGTCATTCTGACCGACATGACGGCCTTTGCGGAGGCCATGAGGGAAGTTTTCTCCTCCAAAGGAGAGATTCCAAGCAGAAAAGGATTTCCCGGTTATTTATACAGTGAACTGGCAATGATCTATGAGAGGGCTATACAAGGGAAGATCATCAGGACCTGGCAAACCAGCTGTTCTCCGCATATGCAAAAGTGGGGAACGCCAGAAATCTGGCCTCTGTCATCGGAGAAGACGAGCTGTCTTTGATCGACAAAAAGTATTTAGAGTTTGGAAAAGAGTTTGAGGAACGGTATATCGAACAGGGAAGTGAGGAAAACCGCACGATGACAGAGACCCTCGATCTCGGCTGGGAACTTCTCACTATTCTTCCGAGAGAGGAACTGGACCGTGTTAATACGAAACTTCTGGACCGTTATTATCGAAAGACCGGGGATAAGGATACTTATTCCAAAAAACCGGAGGACAGCAGGCCTCCGGCGGCAACAGATTCTTTGATGTTTTAGCCCAAGCTGAAAGAAAGGAGGGGGACGTATGGATCCAAGGACTTTTCCGACTAAGGGTAATCTGATGCTCGCTAAAAACTCTCTCGCCCTGGCTATACAGGGATATGATCTGATGGACAAGAAACGAAACATTCTGATCAGAGAGCTTATGAACCTGATTGACCAGGCGAAGGATATTCAGAAACAGATCGATGTGACCTTTACTTACGCCTATCAATGTCTTCAGGCCGCAAATATCGAACACGGCATCAGCGAGACAGACCAGCTGGCCTATACGGTGCCCATCGAGGATTCTATTTAAATAAAAAGCCGCAGTATCATGGGAACAGAGATCCCTCTGGTGACTTATACACCGGATCAAAACATTCCGACCTATTCCTTCAGCACCACAGGGGAATCCATAGACAAAGCAAGAGAGGCTTTCCGGAAGGTCAAAGATCTGACCATCCGGCTTTCCATGGCCGAAAACTCTGCCTATCGGCTGGCGGCCAGCATCAAAAAGACGCAGAAGCGTACAAATGCCTTAAAAAATATTACGATTCCTTCTTATAGGAGTCTTGTGACCGAGATATCCAATGCCCTGGAAGAGAAGGAGAGAGGAATTCACCAGGCTTAAAGTGATCAAACGGAGAAAAAATAAAGCTTAACGGACAGGAGAGTACTATGTGCGGAAGATATTTTACAGACCCTTCAGTGGCAGAAGAACTCTATGATACATTCAGGATTCCCGGGACAGAAGATGTTGTCCCGGCGGCAGAGGACGTTCATCCCGCGGACACTGCGGATGTTCTGGTACGCACACCGGCAGGAATCGGACTTGAAAGGATGAGATGGGGATTTCCCGGTTTTGAAAAAAATCAGCTGATCTTCAATGCGAGGGCGGAGGGCGCACTCGAAAAAAGGATGTTCCGGGACAGCGTCCGTACCAAAAGAATCCTCGTGCCTTCCCGCGGTTTTTATGAGTGGGACAGCAAAAAGACGAAATATACTTTTCAACGTACAGACAAAAAACCGCTCCTGATGGCAGGATGCTGGAATCAGTTTGGCGCCTGTCAGCGTTTCGTGATCCTTACCACAGAAGCAAATGAATCTGTGAAGAGTGTCCACCACAGAATGCCTCTCATCCTGGACCCGGAAGATGCATGGATATGGCTTATGGATGACGGACAGACCGAATTCATATTACAGAAAATACCCGGCCCACTGGAAAAAAAGTCTGACTATGAACAGATGACTTTTTCTTTTTTATTCCATAAGGAGGAACCTTTATGACCATTGACCGATTAGTAAAACTTCAGAGAAATTTTTATTATACAGGTGCTTCACAATCATATACTTTTCGGATGGAAGCTCTGTGCCGTTTAGAACAGGCAGTAAAAAGCCATGAAAAACAGCTGATACGTGCTTTGAAAAAAGATTTGAATAAATCCGGCTTTGAATCATATATGACAGAAGTCGGATTGTTTTACAGTGAAATAAACTATGCAAAAAAACATTTAAAAGATTGGATGAAACCGCAGAGAAAGCCCACGCCGGTTAGCCAGTTTCACGCAAAAAGCTTTGAAATCTCCGAGCCTCTGGGTGTGGTTTTGATCATGGCTCCGTGGAACTATCCTTTTTTGCTGACGTCTGCCCCTCTGATCGGAGCCGTGGCTGCCGGAAACTGCTGTATCTTAAAGCCGTCCAGGGACGCATCCAACACATCCGCTCTGATCCGGCACATCGTAGAAGAGACTTTTCCCGCAGGCTATATCGCTGTTGTGGAAGGCGGAAGAGAGGAGAACCAACAGCTTCTCAGCCAGAAGTTTGATCATATTTTCTTTACCGGCAGCAAGACAGTAGGAAAAATTGTCATGGAACATGCGGCCCGCCGTCTGACACCCGTAACCCTGGAGCTTGGCGGAAAGAGTCCCTGTATCGTTGACAAGACGGCAGATCTTTCTCTGGCTGCCAAGAGGATTGTGTTCGGAAAATTGTTAAACAGCGGCCAGACTTGTGTGGCACCGGACTACATCCTCGTACATGCATCTGTAAAAGAGGCTTTGATAAAAGAACTGATCTACTGGACCTGCCGTATGCTCGGAAAGGAGCCTCTCTTAAACGGTGAATACCCAAAGATTATCAATGAAAAGCAATATCACAGGATTATGAAGCTGATCGAAGGAGAGACTGCCGCCTTCGGGGGGTACGGCTGTGAAGAAACACTGAAAATAGCACCGTCCATCCTTCCAGAGGTATCGTGGGATTCCCCCGTCATGCAGGAAGAGATCTTTGGTCCTGTGCTGCCTGTGATTTCCTACCGCAGATTTTCAGATGCGGTACGGCATATCAGACAGATGGAGAAGCCTCTGGCTCTCTATCTGTTTACAAGAAATAAGAAAATGGAACAATGGACTCTTAACAATCTGGCTTTCGGAGGCGGATGTATCAATGATACCGTCATACATCTCGCCACATCACACCTGGGATTCGGAGGAGTCGGTGAGAGCGGCATGGGGTCCTATCACGGCGAATATGGTTTTCGGACATTCAGTCACAGAAAGAGTATTGTAAAGAAATCAACATGGATGGATCTTCCCATCCGGTACCACCCATACCACGAGAGAAAAAACAGGCTGCTTCATCTGTTTTTGAGATAGAAAGGACACACAGTGATGAAAGATATCTACGGACGCACAATTGATTACATGAGGATTTCCGTCACTGACCGTTGTAATTTAAGGTGCCGGTATTGTATGCCGGAAGATATTCAATCTGTGGAACATGCAGATATTTTAAGCTACGAAGAACTGTTAAGCATATGTGAGAGCGCCGCAGATCTGGGCATCTGTAAGTTTAAGATCACGGGAGGAGAGCCTCTGGTGAGGAAAGGATGTGTTGGCTTTATAGAAAGGCTGAAACAGCTTCCCGGAGTCAGGCAGGTCACCCTGACCAGCAACGGCCTCCTCCTAAAACCATATCTTGAACGGCTGAAAGAGGCAGGGATCGACGGCATTAACGTCAGCCTGGACACACTGGACGAGAAAAAGTATAAAGCTGTTACCGGGAAAACAGGAGTACAGACGGTTTTGTCGGCCGTCAGAAAATCCGCCTGCATGGGACTGAACACCAAAATAAATTGTGTGATTATGAAGGGTATCAACGACGGGGAAATCTTTGATCTGCTGGATATAGGCAGAAAAGATGCCGTTGATATCCGTTTCATCGAGATAATGCCCATCGGCTTTGGAAAACAATTCACCGGAATGGATTCGGATGAGATCATGTCTCTGCTCCGTGAAAAATATCCCGGCATCAAAAAAGAAGAACAGGTCAGGGGAAACGGACCTGCCAGATATTTAAAAATCCCCGGTTTTTGCGGAGCCGTGGGGTTCATCGATGCGGTCCACTGTAAATTCTGCGGAAAGTGCAACAGAATCCGGCTCACCTCAGAAGGTTTCTTAAAGCCTTGTCTGTATTACAGCCGCGGCATACCTCTGAGAGAAAAATTAAGATCCGGAATATCAAGAGAAGAGCTTTCACAACTCATATGCCAGACTGTCCTGGATAAGCCTGAAGGACACCGATTTTCTGAGAGAGACCCGAACGGTAAAGCAGACAGCCGGAAAATGTCACAGATCGGAGGATAAAAAAGACGCTTTTAAATGGCCTATTGAGGTGGCCTTTAAAAGCGTCTTTTAGCATATATATTATTTAGTTCATAGATTCCAAAATTGCATCAACCATTGCGTCGATTTCCTCTGACTGGCTGTCGTTCAGCGCAGATTTGATCGTTATGGTTGGTTCCAGGACGGTCATTTCTTTCATACCTGACACCAACTCGTTCATCTGTCTGCCGGAAGTTGCCGCCCACGTTCCGTTCTGCATGAACGCTATGGTACGTTTCTGAAGATTATGTGCTTTCAGATCAAGCAGCACGGTCTCCATATTCGGGAAAATACCGCCGTTGTATGTCGGAGACGCAAATACCAGATGGCTTGCGCGGAATGCTTCGGAAACAACCACAGACGGATGGGTTACAGACACATCGTACATGGCAATATTTTTAAGACCTTTGTCAGCAAGGCGGGAAGCCAGTACATTGGCTGCATTTTCCGTGTTGCCGTAAATAGATGCATAAGCGATCATGACACCCTGGTCTTCCGGCTCGTAAGTGCTCCATTTCTGATACTTTTCAATGAACCACTCAAGGTCTTTTCTCCACACCGGACCATGGAGCGGACATATCATTCCGATTTCCACATTGGAAGCCTTCTTTAACAGAGCCTGTACCTGAGCTCCGTATTTTCCTACGATATTCGTATAATATCTTCTGGCGTCATCCAGCCATTTGTGCTCAAATTCAATCTCATCGGCAAACAGATTTCCGTTGATCGCCCCGAAAGTTCCGAAGGCATCTGCAGAAAATAATATTTTGTCCGTCGTATCATATGTGACCATAACTTCCGGCCAATGTACCATAGGTGCCATAAGGAATGTGAAAGTATGTTTTCCGGTACAGAGGGTATCGTTTTCCTTCACGATGACAGCGTCTGTCTCGATCTTAAAGAACTGTTTGATAATGTCCGCCGTCTTTGCATTGCATACGATCTGAACATCCGGATATCGCATGATTACTTCTTTGAGCATGGCACAGTGATCAGGTTCCATGTGGTTGATAATCACATAATCCAGTGTGCGTTCTCCGAGCGCATGGACAAGGTTTTCAAAAAACTGCTCGCTGACAGCCTTGTCCACCGTATCGAAAAGCACTGTCTTTTCATCTAACAGCACATAAGAATTGTAAGAAACACCGTTTGGCACCGGAAAAATGTTTTCAAACAGGGCGAGTCTCCTGTCGTTTCCTCCGATCCAATATAAGTCGTCTGTAATATTTTTTGTACAATACATGTTTTCATCCCCTTAGCTTGTTTGATTATTTTTTGTCAATATTATATCAATACTAGTATAATGTCCCAAAATGCATTTTACAAGTCAAATATACCAACTGAAAAAGATTCTACATAATTCCCAGCATGCTTTTATTATATAAATTCTTTGTTAGTAAAAATTGACACATTTCCATTCCTCTTTTATAATGGAGACGGCATAGAGAAGGAAAATAAAACAAAAATTCATATAAGAACAGGAGATAAGACAATGCAGATCAGTAAAAAAAATATGATCGCACTGATCTTCGGGACAGTTGCTGTGATCATTTGCATGGTCATTGTAGTAATGTTTTCCGGCGGATTTAAAAAGGATAAAGAAGACTCAGCAGTAACTGAGACATCCTCGGAAGAGACAACGTTGGAAGATACCGGATCTTCCGAAGATCATCAGACGCCGGAACGCGGCACAGAAAGCACCAGGTCCGGAAAACAGAGTACGACCGCAGCCCACAGGAGTACGGCGACGCGCAGACAGAAGAGGACTACGGCCGAACGGCAGAAAACGACAACAGCCACACAACAAAAGACCGAGGCACCAAAACCTGCCACGACGGAACAGCCGGCCACAACGGAACAGCAGCAGGAACAAACTGAAGATAACGTTCAATAAGGAGTTATGAGAGATGAAAGGCAAAAAAAGACATATTTGGCTCTGGTTTCTTCCGGAAATCCTGGCCGCAGGTTTTTCTCTGTTTTCATATAGAAGGCTGCATGGAAAACAAAAGAGGGCAGTGCCGGATGTATTCTTCTGTGAGGCGCTCAAAAGGAGGGACGGCATTTTAGTTCCGGGCGCCCTCGTAAAAAACGGTGTCATAGGCGCACAGCTTAAGGACCGTCTGGACGGGGCACTGAGGCTTTACCGGGCCGGTGTCTGCAGGTTTATTCTGATCTCAGGAACGAAAAAGGAAGTAAAGTTCATGCAAATGTACCTGCTTTTAAGAGGAATTCCAAAGGAAAATCTATATGAAGACCGAGAAGGATTCGATACATTCCGCACAATGAAGAATACAAGTTCCGCGTTTCGCGGAAAATCATTTTATGTGTGCACGCAGAAGCTGTATGTCCCAAGGACAGATTATCTGGCAGAAGCCGCAGGACTTAACGCCCATGCGGTTATCGCAGATACGATGATCTATCAAAGCAGACACAAAGACAGAGTACGGGAATATTTTGCCGCATCCAAGGCACTGCTGGAGGGAGTGGTTTATCAGTGGATCAGGCGTTAGACTATAGAGTGATTTACAGCAGCAGAAAAACTCTGGCCGTCACAGTGACTGCGGACGGACAGGTGATTATCAGAGCGCCCGAACGATTTCCAAAAAGTGAGATCCGCAGATTTATCGAAGATAAACAAGACTGGATCAGACACCACGTGAAGCTTTCAGAGGAGAGAAAAAGTAATCAGAAAAATATCCGTATGACGGCCGAAGAACGGGAAACCTATATACAGGAGGCGAAAACTGTGATCACACGGCTCTGTCGGATATATGCAGGACAGATGGGAGTTGCTTACGGGAAAATAACGATCCGTGAACAGAAGACACGCTGGGGCAGCGCAAGCAGCAAAGGAAACTTAAATTTTAACTGGAAGCTGATACTGATGCCGCGAAAAGTTCTTGAATATGTGGTGGTACATGAACTTGCCCACTTAAAAGTCATGAACCATTCCCCGGCATTTTATCAGGCAGTCGCACAGTATATGCCGGATTATGAACAGCCGAAAACATGGCTGTCGAAACATGGTGCAGAATATAAAGTTCAGTTGATTTCATAAAGGAGGGACCGTAATGAATGCGGTTTATGAAAAATTACAGATATGCTATGAGAGCATGCAGGAAAAAACAGATTTTAAGCCGCTGATAGCCATTGTACTTGGATCAGGACTCGGCGATTTTGCAGAGGATATTCAGATCGAGACAACCGTAGACTATAAGGATCTGCCGGATTTTCCGGTGTCCACAGTGGAAGGCCATAAAGGAAGATTTATCTTTGGTTATGTAGAAAAGGTACCCGTGGTGATCATGCAGGGAAGAGTCCATTACTATGAAGGTTATGACATGACAGATGTGGTCCTGCCAATCCGTCTGATGAAAATGATGGGTGCCAAAGCCCTGATCCTTACCAATGCGGCAGGGGGGGGCCACGACGACATTGGCGCCGGTCATCCGCACCGACGAATTTGACGCCGGTGATCTCATGATGATCACTGACCAGATTTCTACCTTCGTTCCTTCTCCGCTGATCGGACCGAACCTGGAAAAGCTGGGAGAACGTTTCTGTGATATGACAGGCATTTATAATGACAGATTCCAGGACATTTTTCGCAGAATCGCCAGGACACTTGAAATCGATTTGAAGGAAGGCGTCTATGTGCAGCTCAGCGGACCGAATTTTGAATCTCCACAGGAGATCAAAATGTGCAGAATACTGGGTGCGGATGCGGTCGGCATGAGTACGGCCTGCGAAGCCGTAGCCGCAAAGCATATGGGAATGAAGACCTGCGGTATTTCCTGCATCACCAATCCGGGCGCAGGCATCACAATGAAGCCGTTAAGCCATGCAGAAGTTCAGGAGACCGCAGATAAAGCCGCTCCTGTGTTTAAGGCATTGCTCAAAGAAGGGATCATAAAGATAGCGGAGCTGCTCTGAGAAAAGCAGTTCCGGCAATATATTCAAAGGAGAGTCTCATGATAAGGATCTATAATGCCAAAATTCTTACAATGGAAAACGGTATGCAGCCGTTTGACGGAGAAATCCAAATTGACGGGTCCCGGATTTCATATGTCGGTGAGAAAATCTCCGCTTTTTCCGGAGCAGACGGGCAGTTTGAAAGAGAGATTGACGCCCGGGGTGGTCTTTTAATGCCGGGTTTTAAAAATGCCCACACTCATTCTGGCATGACCTTTTTAAGGTCCCATGCAGATGACCTGCCTCTGCTTGAATGGCTGAACCGGCAGGTTTTTCCATGGGAGGCAAGGCTCACTCCCGACGATATCTATCATCTCTCCAAGCTTGCGGTTATGGAATATCTGACAAGCGGGATGACGGCCAATTTTGATATGTACTTAACACCTGATACGATCGCTCAGGCATCCGAAGACTGCGGATTCAGGACGGTGCTTTGCGGTGCCCTGAACGATTTTTCACAGTCTGTCGAACAGTTGGACGAATGGTATCAAAAATATAACAAAAAAGACAGTCTGATCAGTTTTCGGCTTGGCTTTCATGCAGAGTATACCACATCCGAGGAGAAACTTCGCGCTCTAAAAGAGCTGGCGGATCAGTATCATGCTCCGGTTTATACCCACAGTTCAGAGGGCCTCCCGGAAGTCATTTCCTGCAAAGAACGCACCGGGCTGACGCCGACGGCTTACATGGACCGACTGGGCCTGTTCGAGAATGGAGGCGGGTGTTTTCACTGTGTTCATATGGAACCAAAAGATCTCCAGATTTTGAAAAAACGGCGGGGGTGTCTGTGATTACAAATCCGGCATCTAATTTGAAGCTGGCAAGCGGCATTGCGCCGATAAAGCAGATGATGGATATGGGGATCAATCTGGCCATCGGGACCGACGGCCCAGCGAGCAACAACTGTCTGGACATGTTCCGTGAAATGTTTTTGGTCACAGGGCTCTCCAAGTACCGGGAAAACGACGCCTCGGCCACAGATGCGGACGCTGTGATCAAAATGGCTGCGTTGGGCGGCGCAGCGGCAATGGGACTCTCTGACTGTGATATTCTCGCAGAAGGGAAGCAGGCAGACCTGATCCTGATCGACCTGAATCAGCCAAACATGCGGCCGCTCCATAATCTGACAAAGAATTTAGTTTACAGCGGAAGCAAACAAAATGTCCGGTTCACTATGGTTGCGGGGAAGATCCTCTATGAGGACGGAGAATTCTTTATCGGAGAAGAACCTGATTACGTTTACAGGAAAGCGGAAGAGATCACGGGAAGAATTTTTGGATATTAAAAGAAAGAGAGAGCATATGAAATTTGTAATTCAAAGAGTCAGCCATGCCGAGGTGGATGCGGACCACAAAACGGTCGGGAGCATTGACCGGGGATTTTTAGTACTGATCGGTGTCGGTCAGAACGACACGAGAGAGACAGCGGATAAACTGATTAAAAAAATTGCAGGGTTAAGAATATTTGACGATGAAAATGGGAAGACGAATCTTGCACTGAAGGATGTGGACGGCAGTCTCCTGCTCGTCTCCCAGTTTACCCTCTATGCAGACTGCAGAAAGGGCAACCGGCCTTCTTTCATCAATGCAGGAAAACCGGACCTGGCAGAAGAATTGTATGAATATATCATATCAGAGTGCAGAAAAAAAGTTCCGAAAGTCGAGACCGGAATCTTCGGTGCGGAGATGGAAGTGAGGCTTACAAACGACGGACCGTTCACGATCATACTGGACAGTGAGGACAGCTGAATTTCAGTTGTCCTTTGGTATGGTTTATGCTATAATTCATCAGAGAGAAACAGAAAAATACGATAGATGAGGTAAGTTCATGAAAGATATAAAGGATATGAAAAGGATTCTTTTGAAGCTGAGCGGCGAAGCACTCGCGGGAGATAAAAAGACTGGTTTTGACGAAGCCACCTGTATGGATGTGGCAAGACAGGTCAAGGTTTTAGCCGACCGGGGACTCCAGATCTCCATTGTCATCGGAGGCGGTAATTTCTGGAGAGGACGCACAAGCGAGAATATGGAACGGACGAAAGCAGACCAGATCGGCATGCTGGCTACGGTAATGAACTGTATTTATGTTGCGGACGCTTTCCGCACCGCAGGGCTTGAGACCGAAGTATTCACCCCATTTGTGTGCGGTTCGTTTACAGAACTGTTTTCCAAAGACAAGGCGGTAAAAGCCATGGAAGACGGAAAGATCGCTTTCTTTGCCGGCGGAACCGGGCATCCGTATTTTTCTACCGATACGGCGACAGCTCTCCGCGCTGTGGAGATCGAGGCAGATGCGATACTGCTCGCAAAGTCTATTGACGGTGTATACGACAGCGATCCCGCGGTTAACCCCGATGCAAAGAAATACGATACTATCAGTTTAGATGATGTATTGGATCAAAAGCTTGCAGTCGTGGATCTGACAGCTACGATCATGTGTCTGGAAAACAAGATGCCCCTTGCAGTGTTCGGGCTTAATGAGCCGGACAGCATAGCCGATTTATTAAAAGGAAAATTCAATGGTACATATGTTACCGTAAAATAGGAGGAAGAAAAATGTTAAAGAAATTTGAAGATAAGATGCAGAAATCTTATGAGAACATGACATCAGAATTTATGGCGATACGTGCAGGACGCGCCAATCCTCACGTTCTGGACAAAGTTACCGTAGACTATTACGGAGTGCCTACTCCGATCCAGCAGGTGGGAAATGTCTCTGTTCCGGAAGCCCGCACGATCCTGATCCAGCCGTGGGAGCCGAATCTGCTAGGAGAGATCGAGAAAGCGATCATGATGTCTGACATCGGAATCACTCCTAACAATGACGGAACTGCGATCCGCTTGAATTTCCCGGAACTCACGGAAGAACGCAGAAAGGATCTGGCAAAGGATATCAAAAAAAGAGGAGAGACAACAAAAGTTGCAGTCCGGAATATCCGCCGGGATGCCAACGATGAACTGAAAAAGATGAACAAAGCCAATGAGCTGAACGACGACCAGTTAAAAGACCAGGAATCTGAAGTTCAAAAGCTTACGGATGCATATATAAAAAAAATTGATGATGCGGTGGAGGCAAAGTCAAAAGAGATCATGACAGTATAACAATAA
>OBWG01000546.1_pt1 | contig 25240 bp, 21 predicted proteins | sample 1495221 | NCBI WGS metagenome assembly OBWG01 (sample SAMEA2580053, study PRJEB22360) | human gut metagenome | reverse complement strand
TGCCGGCTTCGCTTCAGAGCGTTACGGCGGATAAAGGAGTTATGAAGGCCGTATTTGATTATGCTTCCCTGGAGGATTTGATTAAATTCCGCCAGACGGAGGATAACGAGGATACAAGCAATACGGTTACAGCGCTGGAAGTCAGCAAAGTGGCAGATGCCGATGCGGCCGGATGGCTTGCAGAGGGACAATTTGTCAAGGCGGACGGAAGTCCGGCCTCGGCAGAGGAGATAAAATCAGACGCGGCTGCGTCGGCTGCCCGGATTAGCGGCGGGGGCCATATCATGTTTTCCGGAAAGGTTCTCTATATGACGGAGGGCATAGAAAAGAAGGATGAATACACGGTGACGGTGCCGGAGGGCGAAAATGCCCTTGTTGTGTTCAAATAGATAGGAGGATAAATTTAAAGATGGAAAAGACAATGGAAAAGATTGTAGCTCTTGCCAAATCAAGAGGATTTGTATACCCGGGTTCTGAGATTTACGGCGGACTTGCCAATACATGGGATTACGGTAACCTCGGTGTGGAGCTGAAGAACAATGTAAAGAAAGCCTGGTGGCAGAAATTCGTACAGGAAAGCCCGTATAACGTGGGTGTTGACTGTGCCATACTTATGAACTCCCAGACATGGGTGGCTTCCGGCCATCTGGGCGGTTTTTCCGATCCTCTTATGGACTGCAAGGCATGTAAAGAGCGTTTCCGCGCCGACAAGCTGATTGAGGACTATATGGATGAGAAGGGAATCAAGATTGAAGGTTCCGTAGACGCATGGTCCCAGGAAGAGATGAAGAAATACATCGATGACAACAATATCTGCTGCCCAAGCTGCGGCAAGCATGATTTTACCGATATCCGCCAGTTCAACCTGATGTTCAAGACATTCCAGGGCGTAACGGAGGATGCTAAGAATACCGTATATTTAAGGCCGGAGACAGCTCAGGGTATTTTTGTAAACTTTAAAAATGTCCAGAGAACCTCCAGAAAGAAAGTACCGTTCGGAATCGCGCAGGTGGGCAAGTCCTTCCGTAATGAGATTACACCGGGTAACTTTACCTTCCGTACGAGAGAGTTTGAGCAGATGGAGCTGGAATTCTTCTGTGAGCCGGATACTGATCTCGAGTGGTTCGCTTACTGGAAAGAATACTGCATTAACTGGCTGAAAGCGCTCGGCATCAAGGAAGACGAGATGCGCGCTAGGGATCATGAGCAGGAGGAGCTGAGCTTTTACAGCAAGGCCACAACGGATATCGAGTTCCTCTTCCCATTCGGCTGGGGCGAACTCTGGGGTATCGCAGACAGGACAGACTACGATTTGACCCAGCACCAGAACACATCGGGACAGGATATGACCTACTTCGATGATGAGAAGAAGATTAAATATATCCCTTATGTAATTGAGCCGTCACTTGGCGCTGACCGTGTGACGCTGGCATTCCTCTGTGCGGCTTACGACGAAGAGGAGATCGGAGAGGGCGATGTAAGAACCGTTCTTCATTTCCATCCGGCTATCGCTCCTGTTAAGATCGGCGTGCTTCCTCTGTCCAAGAAATTAAATGAGGGCGCAGAGAAGGTGTATAATGAGCTTTGCAAATATTACAACTGTGAATTCGATGACAGAGGCAATATCGGAAAGCGTTACAGAAGACAGGATGAGATCGGTACGCCGTTCTGCATCACCTATGACTTTGATTCCGAGACAGACGGAGCCGTTACGGTAAGAGATCGTGACACAATGGAGCAGGTGAGAGTTCCGATTACAGAGCTTAAGGCATATTTTGAGGACAAATTCAGATTTTAAAATAGTTACTGTTTACATCCCGCCGTTTTTTGGGCGGGATGTGAGCAATAACACACTACTGACATATGACAACACAGGGCCGGGATCATCGATGATTGATTCCGGCCCTGTTTGAATGAAAGACGGTGGCCTGTGCGCAAAGCGCGCCTTTCACCGCTTTGGAGGAAGCTTGATGGCGAAGCGAATCTGCCCGGGATGCAGGAAAATATATCCTCAGGATACAAGCGTATGCCCGCAGTGCAAAAAACGGCTGGCCGATATTGAATATGACTTTGAGCTGGCCCTTTCCATGATAAAGGAACCGGTTCTTCTGACAGGCAGCACGGACACGGAGCTTCAGGCCCTGTATCTGGAAGAGGGCCTGAGGCGGAAAAATATCCCTTTCTATGTGGAGGAAATGAAAACAGCGGTGCCAACCGGAAATTACCGGGAACACACGGTAGATATAATCCCGGTTACAAATTATTACGTGGATAAAAGCAGTCTGGATGAGGCATTGGCCGTCCTGAAAAAAGCGGAGGAGGAGGCTGAGATAGATAATGCACAGCCGGTAATCTATCTCGATATGCCGGAAGAGGATGGGGAAGATGAGGAGGACGATGTCATACCGGATGGAAGCGGCGGAGCATTCCGAAGAGTTTTTTGCGGAATGGAACCGTCAGCCCGGTTTAACGTTCTGATTATAGGACTTGTAGCGGGATTTGCCGTACTGGGCTTATTTTTAGCTCTGATTTCTTTGGGATAAAGACGAATACAGATGAAAAATTTCTTTGCTTGTCTGATTTTCTCTTTTTCATATCCCTTTCTGTGAAATTCAACTAAAATTAGAAGAAAAGCGTGCTTTTCTAGTGGGCTAACACTAAAATCTGATATGCATACCAGCCTGCGGCTGGTCGTTGGCAGACAACACTAAAATTAGCCACAAAGAGAGAGTATATAGCACAGTGGTGTTTTATGAACGAAACTATCAACATCTATATTGCGGTCTTTTAGCGTAATGTGAAATACTGCAATTATTTTAGCGTAACTGCGTGAAAAGTACAAGAGAACAGGAGGCGGTCCGCTGTTACTGTTCACACCTCGCCAAAAATCGGCGTGCTGCGAACAATAACACGCTTCGCGATGCACAGAAACTGCGAAAAACGCAGTTTCGCGCCGTTAAACTCGGGATTTTCGTGCAAAATGGCACGAAAACACCTCGCGGGATGTTACCGTGTGAACAGTAACGGTCCGCTCCACAGTGTTTCAATGAAGAAAATTTACAAATTATTTGGAAATAAATGAAGAAAACCCCTTTACTAGAGGCGAGTTTATGTTATAATATTCACGATGGGCGGATTGAGCAGGCGCATATCCAGAGGCCCATTGCAGCGTCATCTTGTATGGGAGCAGCAGTGGACACCTGGATATGCGCCTGTAAGAGCGGGACTTAAGCGTACATTTAAGCGTCTATTGGTCACGGAGGAAACTGTAGCCAATAGGCGTTTGAATGTGCGCTTGCGAGAGCGTAACGCGGACGGACAGGCGAGGGTCTTTTGTCCGCGGGAATTCTCAATCCTTTGCTCATCGCAGCATATCAATGTTAACACATAAACTTTAGGAGGAAGAAAACTTATGGCAAAATGGGTTTATAAGTTCGAAGAAGGCAATGCATCTATGAGAAACCTTCTTGGAGGCAAAGGCTGCAACCTTGCAGAGATGACCATCTTAGGAATGCCGATTCCACAGGGCTTTACTGTAACAACAGAAGCTTGTACAGAGTACTACAACAGTGGAAAACAGATCACACAGGAAATTCAGGATCAGATTTTCGAAGCTATCACATGGTTAGAGGAACTGAACGGCAAGAAGTTCGGCGACACTGAAGATCCGTTATTAGTATCTGTACGTTCCGGCGCCCGCGCATCCATGCCGGGTATGATGGATACCATCCTGAACCTTGGTTTAAACGACGTTGCAGTAGAGGGCTTTGCAAAGAAAACGGGAAATCCAAGATTTGCATATGATTCTTACAGAAGATTTATCCAGATGTATTCCGACGTAGTTATGGAAGTTCCGAAGTCCCATTTCGAGAAAATCATCGATGCGATGAAAGAAGAAAAGGGCGTTCACTTCGATACAGACCTGACTGCCGATGATTTAAAAGAGCTGGCTGAGAAGTTCAAAGCTGTTTACAAAGAGGCTATGAACGGCGAAGAGTTCCCACAGGAGCCGAAGGATCAGTTAATGGGCGCTGTTAAAGCAGTTTTCCGTTCCTGGGACAACCCTCGTGCAATCGTATACCGCCGTATGAACGATATCCCTGGAGACTGGGGTACTGCAGTTAACGTTCAGACCATGGTATTTGGTAACAAGGGCGAGACCAGCGGTACAGGCGTTGCCTTCACACGTAACCCATCCACAGGTGAAAAAGGCATCTACGGTGAGTACCTGATCAATGCACAGGGCGAGGACGTAGTTGCAGGTGTCCGCACACCACAGCCTATCACCCAGTTAGAGAACGATATGCCTGACTGCTACAAGCAGTTCATGGATCTGGCCATGAAGCTGGAGAAACATTTCCGTGACATGCAGGATATGGAGTTCACAATCGAGGAAGGTAAATTATACTTCTTACAGACACGTAACGGCAAGAGAACAGCTCCGGCTGCTCTTCAGATTGCCTGCGATTTAGTAGACGAAGGCATGATCACGGAGGAAGAGGCTGTTGTAAGAATCGAAGCAAAATCTCTTGATCAGTTACTTCACCCGACCTTCAACCCGGCTGCTTTAAAGGCCGGCGAAGTAATCGGTTCCGCTCTTCCGGCATCTCCTGGCGCAGCAGCAGGTAAAGTATACTTCACCGCTGATGAGGCTAAGGCTGCCCACGAGAAGGGTGAGAGAGTTATCCTTGTTCGTCTTGAGACATCTCCGGAAGATATCGAAGGTATGCATGCAGCCGAAGGTATCCTGACAGTGCGCGGCGGTATGACAAGCCATGCAGCCGTAGTTGCACGTGGTATGGGAACATGCTGTGTATCCGGATGCGGTGAGATCAAGATCAACGAAGAAGCTAAGACATTCGAACTTGGCGGACACACATTTGCAGAGGGAGATTACATCTCCTTAGATGGTTCCACAGGTAAGATTTACAAGGGCGACATCGAGACTCAGGAAGCTTCCGTAAGCGGAAACTTCGAGCGTATCATGGTATGGGCTGACAAGTTCAGAACATTAAAGGTTCGTACAAATGCCGACACACCGGAAGATACACTCAATGCCGTTAAACTGGGTGCAGAGGGCATCGGTCTTTGCCGTACAGAGCATATGTTCTTCGAGGCTGACAGAATCATGAAGATCAGAAAGATGATCCTTTCCGATTCAGTGGAAGCAAGAGAAGAGGCTCTGAACGAATTAATCCCGTTCCAGAAGGGCGATTTCAAGGCTATGTACAAAGCTCTGGAAGGCAGGCCAATGACGGTTCGCTACCTGGATCCGCCGCTGCATGAGTTCGTTCCTCATACAGAAGAGGAGCAGGCTGAACTGGCTAAGAACATGGGCCTTACTTTAGCAGAAGTAAAAGCAAAAGTTGACGAATTACACGAGTTCAACCCAATGATGGGCCATCGTGGCTGCCGTCTTGCAGTTACCTATCCGGAAATTGCAAAGATGCAGACAAGAGCCGTTATGGAAGCTGCTATCGAAGTGAAGGAAGAGACAGGAATCGATATTGTTCCTGAGATCATGATTCCGTTAGTTGGCGAGAAGAAAGAGCTTAAGTTCGTTAAGGATGTAGTTGTGGAAGTAGCTGAGCAGGTTAAGAAAGAGAAAGGTTCCGATATGCAGTACCACATCGGTACCATGATCGAAATTCCTCGTGCAGCTCTCACAGCAGATGCCATCGCTGAAGAAGCAGAGTTCTTCTCCTTCGGTACAAACGACTTAACACAGATGACATTCGGCTTCTCCCGTGACGACGCCGGCAAGTTCCTGGATTCCTACTATAAAGCAAAAATTTATGAGTCTGATCCATTCGCAAGACTTGACCAGACAGGCGTTGGCCAGTTAGTGGAGATGGCAGTTAAGAAAGGCCGTCAGACACGTCCGGACCTTAAGTGCGGCATCTGCGGCGAGCACGGCGGAGATCCTTCTTCCGTAGAGTTCTGCCACAAAGTAGGCCTGAACTATGTTTCCTGCTCACCATTCCGTGTGCCGATCGCACGTCTGGCAGCAGCACAGGCAGCATTAAATAATAAATAATTAGCAATAAATAAAGCGAAAGCCCCAGAGTTGCAGCTCTGGGGCTTTCTATATGCTTAGTGTCTCCAACGGTTCCAGGATTCAATATCTCCATAGAACACATTCAAATCAATAAATGTTTCTTCCCCGGCATATCCATTCAGCCGTCCCCGGTTGGTATACTGCCAAAAGCACCAATCTGCCTGAGAATCCGGCTTTGTAACAACATTTCGGATCCATAGGGGATATTCGTCGAAATGGCCTTTCAAATAAGTTTCCCATACATCTTCTGTAGAATAGAGAACGGGAGGTTTATGATAATATTCCTCAAGCCGGTCCAGCATAATCTGCAGCTGCTCCCGCACAGACTCCGGGTCCGGCGGATTACTTTTTTTATCAGCATAATACTCTACATCAACTGCAGGGGGAAGCATTCCAAACCGGTTTCCCACCGTATGAATAAAATGGTCCGCCTGGGTATCACCGCTGCTGTCAAAGCTGAAAAAATGGTAGGCTCCTGCCGCCAGGTCGGTCTTACCGGACTCTTCCCAGTTATATGCAAACCTGGCATCTGTATGGCTGCTCCCCTCTGTAGCTTTTATGTATGCAAACATTATATTTTGCTGTGCCAGTACCGGCCAGTCTACTTCTCCCTGATAGTGGGACAGATCAATGCCGGACACAGGATACTGTTTTTTTGAAGGGTTGTTTAACAGCAGATATCCATTGTAAATGCAAAATCCATATCCAAGAACGCCTATAACGAAAAGCAGCAGGATTCCCGGTATCGCCATGAGGGTTATTCGTCTTTTCTTTCCGTTTCTGTCGATAATTCGTTCCACACGGCCTCCTCCTGCTGATGTCTGTCACAATGATATTGGTCAAACCGGGAGCAGTACACCAGCCTTAAAAATCATTGAATTCAAATAATTCAAACAATTCTCCCTCAAGTTCAAAAACATCGCGGATCGGAACACGCATCCCGTCTTCCAAGATAAGGAGCTGCCGATAGCCATCAATCCGCTTTATGACACCGGTAACGGAACTATAGGCTCCCCCCTGCTTTTTTTCATCCGGCTGAAAGTAGGTCAGATGGATCACAGGATGTTCATTCAGTCTGCTGCAAAGAAGTTTAAGCCTTTCATCCAGTATTGTCTTTGCGGTTTCGTCCAGTTCCACCCGTTCCTCGGTCCGGCGGGCCGTTTCCTGAAGCGCCGCATAATGACCGGTCAGGGCTGAGAAGGGGGCGAATTGCGCCGCCCGGTCGGATATGGACATAGGCGGATGGGATTTGGAAACGGGATGAGGGAGGTGAATGATATCCTCATAATCACGGGGAGATTTATTTTTGCCGTCCATGATCGATTCCTTTCAGGAGACCCATTATGCCTGATGGCCTCCGATTTGATTATTGCGCTGTAAGGTCATAGCCCCGTCTTCCAGGTTCATGCCCTTTAAAACTGCATTTTTTCCGTATTTCTTTTTGATGGACAGCATAGCCTGCTGCATCTGTTTTTCTTTTTTCAACGCCTCTTTTTCTTCCTCCTGCTTTTTTTGAAGCGCCGCATAGTCGGTGAACAGGTCTAGCTGTTCGAAGCTTTCTGTCTGTGGAATTGCATTTTCATCAATCACGTGATTGGCGGAAACGGTAATTCTCCGGATCAGAAGATTTTTATTAATAATGCGGTCGTAGAGTTCCAATGCTGCGTCTGTGATTAGTCTGGCCGAGGCGGTATGCCGGTCAAGGTTGGCAGTGCCGTGGGCGTGTTTGGGGATACGCCGTCCGTATTGGTCGGTCGTAATCTCTCCTTTGTATAATTTGCGTATGTCAGGGTTGGTAAGGTTTTCGATATCATATCCGATGGTTAAGACAATCTGATCGGTTACGAGTTCTTTATCGATTAAATCAAGCACCATTAAATCGATCATCTCCCGGACAATCAGCCTGGCCTTTTGAAAATCGTAGGCATATTGCAGCACCTGGCCGGAACAGAGGCTTGAGGAGGCGGGCTTGTAGGATTTGATATCTTTCATGGTGCAGGGTTCCCATCCCCACGCATGGTCAATTAACAGCTCTGCATTAATTCCAAACAAGTGATAGAGCAGTTCTTCATTATGGTATTCATTTGATTTTCCAATTGAGCATCTGGCAATGTCCCCCATTGTATACAGGCCGTGTGCCTCCAGCTTTTTGGCATACCCCCGGCCAATCCGCCAGAAATCAGTCAGCGGGCGGTGGTTCCAGAGAAGTCTCCGGTAGGACATTTCATCCAGCTCGGCAATTCTTACGCCGTTTTTATCAGGAGGAATGTGTTTGGCTACAATGTCCATGGCAATTTTACATAAATATAAATTTGTTCCGATGCCGGCGGTGGCCGTGATTCCCGTATTTTTCAGAACATCGAGGATCATTTTCATGGCCAGCTCCCGGGGGGTAAGCCGGTAGGTATCCAGATAGTTTGTAACATCCATAATAACTTCATCAATGGAATAAACGTGAATGTCTTCCGGAGCCACATAGTTCAGATAAATATTATAAATCTGTGTGCTGTATTTTACATAGAGCGCCATCCTGGGCGCGGCAATGATGTAATCGATGGAAAGCCCGGGAGAAGCCTTCAGTTCATCCGTGTAATAGGAAGAGCCGGTAAATTGATGATTTGGCGCAGAAATACGGCGCCTGGCGTTGGCTTCCCTGATTTTTTGCACCACCTCAAATAATCTGGGCCTGCCGGGTATTCCGTAAGCTTTTAAGGAGGGGGAGACGGCAAGGCAGATCGTTTTTTCCGTTCGGCTTGCATCGGCTACAACCAGGTTTGTTGTCATCGGATCCAGGTTTCGTTCCCTGCATTCAGCAGATGCATAAAAGGATTTTAAATCAATGGCTATATAGATACGGTCTTCTGATGGCAAAACGGATGGCCTCCTTTCCGGTTCCTTATTTTGAAACGTTATTTGAACTTATTGTACCACAAAATGGGGAGGAGAGGAAGACGCCATGAAATCACGCAAATATAAAGGAAAAATACAGCCTTTCTGTTTCCCATGCTGCTGCCTGTCTGTCTCTATCTCCTGGTCAGCCCGGAAAAATCAACAAAAGAAAGCCCGGCTCTCACCGGGGCCGTGAGGCCGGTGAAGTCCGGGCTTTTCTGTTTGAAGACGGTGGCCTGTACGCAGAACGTGCAGGCTATTGTTTATACGCGGCTGACATCGGACGCCGCGGTTAAAATTTTCTTTTTTGCTTTCCGGCATTTACTGTAGCACAGACAGGCGGCCACAATCCAGGAGATTCCCTCGCTGTAAGGGACGGATGGAAAGCCGAGCGGTGCGACAAGAATTGCTGCCAGCGTAAGGCGAACTCCCAGGCCGGTTATGTTGCAGACAGCGGGAGTAATCACGTTGCCGATGCCCTGTAGGAACCCAATAAACAGATTCAGCATCCCGAATATGGGATAGAACAAGGAGAGCATAAACAGGAAACTCTGTCCCAGCCCGGCAACCTCTTCGCTTACTCCGAACAGGAGGATAAATGATTTTCCGCCCAGAATAACGGCTGCTGCTATGGTGACGGAGAGCAGGAGCATCATTTTCACGCTGATGGAATACCCCTCGGATACTCTGTCATACTGTCTGGCGCCCATATTCTGCGCCGTGAAGGTGGAAACAGCCGAGGCCATACTGACGGCAGGCAGCATAGCGAGGGAGTCGAGGCGGTATGCGGAGGTGATGGCTGTGACGGCCTGAACGCCAAGGGTATTCATAATTCCCTGCAGGATAATGCTGCCAAAGGACATAATTCCGGATTGAAGCACGCAGGGAAGTCCGAGTCTCGTCTGTTCCTTCAGCGCCTCTTTTGTAAAGCTGTGACGGCATGGGAATTTCTTTACCACGCGCAGCAGCAGGTATGCAAGGACGTAAATGCAGGAGAAAAGCTGTGACAGTACGGTGGCCAAGGCAGCCCCCATAATTCCCCACTGAAAGACAGCTACGAAAAGAATGTCTACAAAAATATTTGTAAAGGTAGCGATTACGATGGCCTGCATGGAGGTCTTGCTGTTTCCCATGCCGCGCAGGATCGCGCTGCATATATTATAGACCATGACAAACGGTATTCCTGCAAAAATAATGGAGATATAGGTTTTGGTCATAGCAAAGATACTTCCGTCCGTATGCATCATCGTTAAAACCTGTTCAATAATCCCAAGGCTCAGAACAGCCATGAGCAGAGCTGCCGGAACGAGGTAGAAAAACGAGGTCCGTATGGCCTCGCCGATTTTTTCATTATCCCTGCGGCCGGTCAGTTGGGCGATATAGATGGAGACTCCTGTGGTAAAGCCGATAATGACATTCGTAAAAAACATTACGATGCTGGTGGAAACACCAATAGCAGCAACGGCATTTTCACCGATAAAATTGCCGGCTATCATGGAATCGGCTATATTGTATAATTGCTGCAGCAGGCTGCTGGCTACCAGAGGGGCAGCAAACTGGAATAGTATTTTAGTGATATTTCCTTTTGTCATATACGGCTCCTGATATGTAACGGTATTGTCAGCCGGAGGGGCTGATTTGATCTCATCATATCATACGCCCTTGAAAAAGTCACTATTTTTAAAGGGTACTATTTCCTGCTGCCGCAGATTCAGTTTTTTTTCGACAAAGCCGCTTTTTCAAGCTCTGCCTGCAGAAAACGCCGGGCGGAGGCAGGTGACGGAAAAGGCCGGCGCTTCAGGCCAAGGATATAGGTAACGGCCTCTTCCCACTCTTCCAAAGAGTAATTGTCAGGAGAGAGCCTGTCCAGGGCATGAAAAATCTTCCTGAAGCTACGCGGGTCATGTAAATCAGACAGATAACTGACACCGGCCTCCGATACCAGTTCATTTAGTAAATTTTCGTTCAAGACTGTGTCTCCTCCCTGCTTTCAGTTTATATGGACTTAAATATCCGCAGACCTCTAAAGTATCAACTATAAATGATAGGAGGTACGGTACACGGGTTTATTATTGCCGTTTTGTGAGTTACCACATAATGATGATTATGTGGTATAAAAAAATTCGATTATCGGTTCTTCTACATATTAATTTAACACGAAGAGACAAAAATTACAATATATTGATACCTTTCATTTTTGTCAAAGCATGAAAACCAGACCGGAACACTCAGATTTTTTTCCGGTCTGGTTTTTATACTTATTTTCATTTCAAATATGTCGCGGGGGTTGTCCTGCATGCCAGAATTGCGGGAGTTTAACCACATAATCATCATTATGTGGTATTTTTATGTGCGTGTAAAAACAAGTCCCATCCGGCTGAGCTGCCGGGAATGCATCAGTCCGCTTTCCATTGTATAAATACGGGTGGTTGATACATTGGAATGGCCAAGTAAATCCGCAAGTCTTGACAGGTCCTTTTCCAGCGCATAATACGTGCTGGCGAACAGGTGGCGCAGGTTATGGGGAAATACTTTGCCTGGTTCCACACCTGCGCTGTCACAAAGCATTTTCATATCCTTCCAGATATTGGAGCGGTCAAGAGGGCAGCCGTTTCTGGTGCAGAAAATGATTCCTGCGTCAATACCACGCTCCCTGCAATAATGCCGGAGCGCCCGGCACAGGTCGGGAGGGAGAAAGATAATGCGTGTCTTACCCTTACAGTCAGCCTCAGCTCTTCCCGTTTTTGCAGATTCCGCAGTAATAAATTTCAGTTCTGAGACTCGGATACCGGTGGAACAGATAGTCTGGAGAAGAAGAGATAATCTGTTATTCTGCCTGTTTTCTGCGGCTTTTATAAGCCTGCGGTATTCTTCTGCGGTCAACTCTTTCTTAGGGTTTGAAAAGATTTGGCGTTGAATTTTAAGCGGCTTTACTTTCAGGCCCGGAAGTTCGAGCCAGTCCAGAAATTTGTTGACGGACGCCAGCATGGAATTGACACTGGCCGGTGCATGTGTCTGTGTTAAATGCTTTTTCCAGTCCAGCAGCGCCTCTTTGTCCATCGGCTGTCCGTCTAGAAAAGTAAAAAACACTTTCAAATCCCGGATATATTTCGTGATTGTGTTTCTACTGCGTTCCTCCTGGTGCAGATAGTTTTGAAATTCAGCAATCCGTGTACAGGAAAAGAGTTCATCAGGTTTGTTTTGTCCTTGTTCCATTTTCATTTCCTCACTTTTTTGGCTAATATAATATGGTTATTGTACCTGAAAATGCCTTTGCTATACTTTTTGTAATTCAGGCACACTATTTTTACCGGCAGAAATTTGCAAATAACAGTAGTTATACAGCCAATGGTTATGATATACTATGAGCACTTGATGAGGTATCCCACGAATCTAGTGCGAGTCATATCTATACACTCAGCGAGGTATTTAACGAGTATAGTGAATAGGATATACTATGAGCACCTGATGAGGTATCCCACGATACTGGTGCGAGTCAAGTTATACAAAATTAAAAGATGAATGGATTATTTTTAAGTAAAAGGAGAGAAAAATCATGCTGCAATTTCATGGAAGTGAAGAATATATCGCGTCGGACGAACTGATCCGCAGTGTCAATATCGCTGCTGCTTTAAAGAAACCGCTGCTGTTAAAGGGAGAACCGGGAACCGGAAAGACGATGCTGGCTGAAGCGATTGCAAAGTCCCTTGGAATGGAGCTTTTAATCTGGAATATCAAATCTACCACAAGAGCGCAGGACGGCCTCTATGTATATGACACGGTACAGAGACTTTATGACAGCCAGTTCGGAACCGAGGGAGTAAATGATATCGGCAAATATATCCGTCTGGGCAAGCTGGGGGAGGCGTTTAAGCGTGAAAAGCAGACGGTTCTGCTGATTGACGAGATTGACAAGGCCGATTTGGAATTTCCAAACGATCTGCTCTGGGAGCTGGACAAGATGGAATTTTATATTCCTGAGACAGGGGAGACGGTCAAGGCAACGGTACGCCCAATCGTCATCATCACGTCAAACGCGGAAAAGGAGCTGCCGGATGCATTTCTGCGCCGCTGTATCTTCCATTACATTGCATTTCCGGATGCGTCTATGATGGAACGTATCATCAAGGCTCATTACCCGGATTTGGAACAGAAGCTGATTGACGGCGTGCTGGAGGCATTTTATAAAATCAGGGACATCCGGGGACTTCAGAAGAAACCGAGTACCTCGGAGGTACTGGACTGGATTCAGGCTTTGTCAATTGGAGGCATTCCGGTGAAAAAGCTTGAGAGGGAGATTCCCTTTGCCGGTGTATTGTTAAAGAAGACAGAGGATTTAAAGCAGGTGGAGCGAAAAAATGTTTACTGATTTTCTTTATCTATTGCGTGCGCAGGGAATGAAGACAGGCCTGAATGAATGGAACAGCCTGATGGACGCCCTGTCCATGAATCTCAACGAGGCCAGCCTGACGGAATTCTATTATACGGCCAGGGCGGTGCTTGTGAAAAAGGAATCGGATTATGACAAATTCGACCAGGCGTTTCTGGAATATTTTGAAAACGTCACGACATATGACAGACTGCCTCAGGAAGTTCTCGACTGGCTTGCAAAAGCGAGAGAGCAGACGCCCTATGACAAAGATGAGGTGGACGCCCGCTTTGAGGGCCTTGGTCTGGACGAAATCCGGAAAATGATGGAGGAGCGCTTAAAGGAACAGCATGAGCAGCACCACGGCGGAACGAAATGGATAGGAACGGGGGGAACCTCCGCGTTCGGCCATTCCGGCTATAGTCCGAGGGGAATCCGTGTGGGAGGACCTGGAAAGAACAGGAGCGCCCTTCAGGTGGCTGAGGAACGAAACTACAGGGATTTCCGGGATGATTCCGTCCTGCAGATACGCCAGTTCCAGATAGCCTTACGAAAGCTGCGTCTGCTTTCCTGCCGTGAAGACGGGCCGAAGACCGAGCTGAATGTGGAAAAAACGATTGAAAAAACGTGTGATCAAGGCGGAAGACTGGAGCTTGTCATGGAACGTCCCAGAAAAAACCAGACAAAGCTTCTTCTTTTGATGGACAGCGGCGGATCGATGTGGAGCTATGCTGAGCTGTGCAACCGTCTGTTCCAGGCAGTGGATCAGTCATCCCATTTTAAAGATTTAAAGGTATATTATTTTCACAATTGTTTTTATGATTATCTTTTCACAACGCCTTCCTGTTCCTGGAGGGAGAAGGTATCGACGGAATGGGTGTTTAATAATCTGAAGCCGGAGTATAAGGTTATCCTGGTAGGGGACGGGGCCATGGCGCCCTCGGAGCTGCTCTACCGGCTCAGCATACTCGACTATTTCCACCAAAATGACAAGACGGGCCTCTACTGGCTGGAGACATTAAAACGGAGATTTCCGTCCTCCGTCTGGATGAACCCGATTAATGAGAAGGTGTGGGACTACACGTACGGCTACCAGACGATTGGCCTGATTCGGGAGACAATTCCGATGTTTCCTCTGACGGTAAGCGGCCTGGAGAATGGAATCAAAGCTTTAAAAAAAGGGGAATAGGCGGGGAATAAGCCCGTTAAAGACGTGATAAAGTGACAGGAGGCAAGACATAAATGGAACAGGTGGAAACGCTTCTTCGGCTGTCCGACAGCCTGGAGAAGCATACGATCGCTGTCCGCAGGATGATTCATCAGAAACCGGAGCTGGCCTTTGAAGAATATAAGACAGCAGGGCTGGTTATGCAGGAGCTTCGGCGGATGGGAATACCATATGAGGAGAGTCCGGTGGAGCCGGGAATCGTGGCGGTAATTGACAGCGGCAAGCCGGGGAAGCTTTTGATGCTCAGGGCCGATATGGATGCACTGCCAATCGAAGAGACGGCGCAGGTGTCTTTTCGTTCCCTGAATAAAGGCGTCATGCATGCCTGCGGCCATGACGTCCATACGGCAAATCTGCTGGCTGTCGGGGAAATTTTAAACGGAATGAAGGGATTTTGGAGCGGCAGGGTCAAGCTGGTATTCCAGCCTGCGGAGGAGCGCGGAGGCGGAGGCCGCCAGATGATAGAAGCAGGGCTGATGGAGGAACTTCCCGACGCTTGTATGGCACTTCATGTGACATCCGATCAGAGGGGAAAGTTCTATGTGGGTGTCGGTCCGGTGACGGCGTTCTCCGACCGCTGTGAAATTGTGGTGCATGGAAAAGCGGCCCATTCCTCAGAGCCGCAGGAGGGAGTTGACGCCGTCTATATTGCCGCATCGATCATCGTGGCCCTCAACACACTGGTGCCGAAGAACTTAAGTCCCATGGAGCATTCAACTTTGAATATGGGAATGATATCCGGCGGAGCTGCGCTTAACGTAATTACCGACCGGGTTGAAATGCATGGCATGATGCGCAACGCTGAAGCACAGACCAGGAGTGTTATGATGGAAAAGATACGTTCCCTGTCGGAAGGGATCGCATCTGCCATGGGCGGAAGCTGCGAAGTGAAATTTGAAGAGGGGTATGCGGCGGTCTATAATGACAAAACCCTGGCGAAACGGGTGATTGCCACTATTAAAGAGAATGAGGAGGCACTTTATAAGGGGCTTCCCACAGGTGAGCCGTATCCGGAAATCGTCACCGGCGATCTTCTCAGACTGGCTTCGGAGGATTTCGGCTTCTTTTCGCAGAAGGTGCCTTCCTGTTATATCATGATGGGTACAGGCGAAGGCGCTCCGGTCCACAATCCGGAATTTAAGGTGGATGAAACATATATAAAGCTGGCGTCGAGGACGATGGCCGCTGTTGCGATTGATTATCTGAAGGACTGAAATAAGAATCTTACATAGAAAAACCGTTCGGACAGACCAAAACCATGAAAGGAAAAGGTGTGGTATATTCGGACGGTTTTTTGCGTGCATTATTTTCAAGCTTGCTACAGCAGGTGCGTATTCTTAAGCAGGAACGGAAAGTTCTTGCCATGGATTTGATGCGGAAGGGGGCTCATTATACTCAGGTTGGTATACCAAGCAAAGACGCACCGATTGATATGGGGAAGGTTGTACTGAGAGAATATACGATAGCAGGTACATATGCGACAAGGCCAATATGGTGGGATAAAACAATAGAACTCTTAAATGACGGAAAGATTGATTTGAAGTCCCTGATGAGTACCGCATATCCTCTGGATATGTGGGAGAAGGGATTTGATGAGGCTGTCCGTGGGGAAGGATTCAAACATATTATTGTGCCGAACAGTTGAGCGGCAGACGGAGGGGTAAAATGAAAAAAAGCATCAAAATCATATTCATAATATTTAATACGGTGTTATTTTTAAGTAATTTTATTTTAGTGGCATTTTTACCTAAAACATTGCTGTCTGGGTGGATGCCGTCACAGTTTGCTTTTATGGCAGGCTCTATGGCTGTAGCCAGTGCGGTTTGGGGACTCTATTTTAATAAATTCTATGACACGCAGGGGCATATTGATGAATTGTACGGAGAAGAGTAGGAGGGGTCGGAATGAGAACAGAATATTGGATAGTCATAGGTATTTTATGTTATGCAGCTTTTATGGTGTTCCATGGTTTCAGCAACTTTAAACAGACATCAAAATCAGCAGAGAGTTTTTTTAATGCGGACCGCGGTGTTAATTCTTTTGTACTCGTTTGTACCACTGCGATTTCCGTGTACAGCGGTTTGTCCTATTATGGATATCCGTCCGGAGTATATAGCGGTGGAATTGGTTATCTTGCAGCGGCAGGCTGCGCAGTAAGCGGACTTTTATTCTGCCTGATTGGTTACAGGATTTGGATTCTCGGAAAAGAATATGGTTTCCAGACACCGTCAGATTATCTGAGAGAGCGGTATTATTCGGAAGGATTCGGCCTTTTTGTGGCAATTCTGCTGGTATTCTTCAGCATTCCTTATATCGCAGTACAGTTAATCACAATCGGCGAAGGTATTTCAGTAACGACAAACGGCGTATTTCCTTATCTTCCGGCCGTGCTTTTAGGAACGGTCTGCGTATCCTTACATATCATCGGAGGCGGTATGAAATCTGTGGCATGGCTGGATACATTTCACACCATCCTGGGAGTCTGCGCCGTATATATTGTCGTGATCTATCTTGTGACAAAATATTTCCCAAACGGAGGACTTGTAGAAGCGGCCACAGCTGTGGCAAGCAATCCTGAGACGGCTAAAACACTGAGTACACCCGGACCAAGCGGAGTCTATACATGGAAGGGAATTCTGAATATGGCTCTGACCGGCGCAGTGGCTACGATTGTATGGCCCCACGTTTTTATGAGATGCTATATAGCTAAGAGTACTAAGAATTTCCGCGTAATGTCATGGGCTCTGCCTCTGGCTCATCTGGTACTGACATTTGGACTTGTCATTGTCGGTTCCATCCTGGCGCCTGCAATTTTAGGATCAAACTTTCCGGAGCCTGACAAAGTAATGCCTATGCTGGCAAATCAGTATTGTACGCCGTTAATTGCTTTTGTATCGATTCTCTGTCTGTTTGCGTTTGCGGTATCAACTGCAGATTCTATGCTTTTGTCGGCCAGCGCAATGGCATCCAGAGACATCTATATCCGGCATTTTTATGAAAAAAAGGGCAGAAGTGTAGACTCCAGAAAGGTGGTTTATTTTGGCCGGGTCGTGTTGGTAGTGGAGATGATTGCCTGTATTGTTATCACAGTGACAAAATCAGCATCTATCATTGACTATGCCTATAAATTATCCTCTCCATTCTTTGCAATGATTCTCCCGTGTACTATCGGAGGCCTCTTTTGGAAAAAGGGAACAAAAGAGGGCGCTATAGCAGGAACCGTCAGCGGAGTTATTATTACAACTATTTTTACATTCTTTGTGATGCCGCCGTTTGGTTTCTCAGCGCTTCTCTGGGGACTTGCGACAAACATCGTATTTTATGTTGGTGTCAGCCTTGTGACTACGGTGCCGGCTGAAATATCTGAAAAGTATATTACACGTGTTGAACGCATTATAAGCGGCAGCACGGAGATATTTGAAATTACGAATGCAGCGGTTGCTGAAGCAAAACAGGCATAAAATATGCAGGGGAAAGGGACTCGTATATGAACAGTGTATTTCAGGCTTATGGGATTCGAGTGAAATATCCGGAGCGGTTCAGGATTTATATAAATCAAAGGCAGCAGTTTAATAACAGAAACGGGATGGTAAAGTTCGACGATACGGTCGGTCCCCAGGACGGCCGGATTTCACTTACTGTTTCCTGGGAAGAGGCCAAAGAACAGACCGAATTTGGTAAACAGTATCTGGAACATGCCGAAGAACATTATTCCAAAAAAGTGAAAAACCGTTACAGGATATTGGATAAGGAACTGCTCACAAAGGATGGTCATGAAATTGCATTCCTGCATACATTGCTCCTGTCACAGACCCATATTTTTAAGGCGATAGGAAAAAACATCCAGCTTGAAATTATGCAGACAGCCCGTTATTGTGATGAGACAAATCGAATTATTATTGCAACGGTTATGGCGGAACGCAGTTATTTTAAGGGACATGAGTCCGGCCTAAAACAAATGCTTCTGTCGGTTAAGTGCCATGCGGATTCCGGCTTAAATGAGCCGGATCTGCTTGAGGAAAGTGAGTGATATGATGAAACAGCTGATGATAAAACCGGCAATTTACAAATACGAAAAAGCCGGAGACTTTGCTGAGGAATTTGCCCTGGGAAAGGGTGATCTGGTCATTACAAATGAATATATTTATGAACCGTATTTCGGAGGGCTGAATCTTGGCTGCGACGTCCTGTTCCAGGAAAAATACGGGGCGGGGGAGCCGTCGGATGATATGGCGGAGGCTATGTACCGCGATATGAAGGGAAGCCACAGAAGGATCATTGCAATCGGCGGCGGCACGGTGATTGATATATCAAAGCTGTTTGCCCTGAAGAATGTCTCGCCGGTGGAAGACTTGTACGATGGAAGACTGGAGATTGTAAAGGACAAGGAACTTGTCCTGGTGCCAACGACCTGTGGGACGGGAAGCGAAGTTACCAATATTGCAATCCTGGCGCTGAATAAAAAAGGGACAAAGAAGGGGTTGGCAGTGGATGAGATGTATGCAGACAGCGCGGTTTTGATCCCTGAACTTTTAGGAGGCCTTCCATTCAAATTTTTTGCCGCCAGTTCCATCGATGCGCTGATCCATGCGGTTGAATCCAGCCTGTCCCCAAAGGGAAATGAGATGACGCGGCTGTTCGGCTATAAGGCAATTGAAATGATATTGAATGGTTACAAAATCATTGCTGAGAAGGGAGAAGAGGCCAGAATCCCGCTGCTAAGTGATTTCCTGACAGCCAGTAATTACGCGGGCATCGCTTTCGGGAATGCAGGCTGCGCCGCTGTCCATGCCCTGAGCTATCCTCTCGGAGCCAAATATCACGTGGCCCACGGCGAGTCCAATTATGCCATGTTTACAGGGGTTATGAAACAATACATGGAAATTAAGAGCGACGGGGAGATTGACAGGCTGAACCAGTATATTGCCGCGATTCTGGGCTGCGGGACCGCCGAGGTTTATGATAAGCTGGAAGAGCTTTTAAATCATCTACTCCCCAAAAAGGCACTGCGTGAATACGGTGTAACGGTGGAAGATCTGGAGGCGTTTACCGGCTCGGTTCTTGAAAACCAGGGCAGGCTCCTGGCCAATAACTTTGTACCGCTCGATAGAAAACATATTTTTAACATATATAATGAATTGTATTAAAGCATTAAAATACGCCCGTGGGGGACTTTGCCGGTTCCAGACGGGCGTGTTTTGATGCTCTTTAAGGATTGTGAAGGTGCATTTCTTCCTGTATAATAGTAGACAGGATCTGAATAATTAAGCATTGGCAAAAGAGGTGGAACGTGAAAAAAACAGACACATCGGAGATGTTTTCAAGTGTGGAGGAGGCGAATGAATGGCTGGATGCAATTATCGAGCATTCCTTTGACGGTATCTACATAACAGACGGCAATGCAAATACAATAAAAGCAAACAGGGCGTATGAGACGATCACGGGGCTTAAGAAGTCAGAGGTGCTCGGCTGCAATATGGAGGAGCTGGTAGAAAAAGGGATTGTTTCTGCAAGCGGTTCCCTGATCGCTATCCGGGAAAAAAGGCCCGTCACAATCCGGCAGGAATTTAAGACAGGGAAGAAAGCGCTGATCACCAGTTCTCCGATTTATAATGAGAAGGGCGAGATTGTCATGGTAGTGACCAACGTCCGGGATTTGACGGAGTTATACAGCCTGAGAGAAGAAGTCGAGAAGACGAAGCTGGAGGGAATGCGTCTGAAAAGGGAGCTGAGCCATATGTATGAACGGTTCAGCATCGGAGATCAGATTGTTGCGGTGGACCGCAGTTCCCTGCAGGCCTTTGTCATGGCGGATAAGGTAGCGCCCCTTGATACGACGGTCATGCTTCTGGGTGAGACGGGAGTGGGAAAGGAAGTATTTGCCAAGTACATCTATTCCGGCAGCCGCAGAAAGGAAGAGAGTTTTATCAAAGTAAACTGCGGCGCAATTCCGGAAAGCCTGATTGAGAGCGAGCTTTTCGGATATGAAAAAGGGGCCTTTACCGGTGCGGACCGGAATGGTAAAATAGGGCTCTTTGAGGCGGCCAACAACGGAACGATCTTTCTGGATGAGATCGGCGAGCTTCCGATGAAGATGCAGGTAAAGCTGCTGAGGGTCCTTCAGGAGAAGGAGATAGAGAGGATCGGGAGTTCAAAGCCTGTGAAGGTGAATGTCAGGGTGATCGCCGCTACGAACCGGAATCTTGAAGATATGGTGGAAAAGAAGCTGTTCCGCGAGGATCTGTATTACCGCCTCATGGTATTTCCCATTACGATACCGCCGCTTCGTGAGAGGCGGGAGGATATCGTCCCGCTGGCCTCCAGATTCCTGGAAGAATTGAATGGAAAATACGGTTTTCACCGGCACTTCTCCCGAGAGGCATACCAGCTTTTGAATGATTACCACTGGCCCGGCAATATCAGGGAACTGAGAAATATCGTTGAGAGGGCCGTGATTATCAGCAGCGGAGATGAAATCATGCCTGACAGCCTTCCCGTATTCCCGGCCGGGGACCGCCCCTGCGGGGAAAAAAGAGAGAAGCAGGTAATGCTCGGGCAGGTGGAGGACTTGAAGGAGGCAATGGGGGAGCTGGAGCTTCGGTATATTAACCACGCATATGAAAAATACGGCAATGTCAGAGACGCCGCCGAAAGCCTGGGAATGACGCCATCCACCTTTGTACGCAAGAGAAAAAGGTATGCAAAATAAAGTAAAGAATATAAAATATAGAACATGGAAAGTAACAGTTCATGCTGTCTGAACTGTTACCACGGAAACAGGAGGATAAGAGTATGGAACACTATCTGGGAAAAGAGATCCCGAAACTTGGCTTTGGACTGATGAGGCTTCCGAAAAACGGAGAGGAAATCGATGTGGAACAGACAAAGGAGATGGTTGATCTGTTTCTGGAGGCCGGATTTAACTACTTCGATACGTCCTGGAGATACATAGGTTCAGAAGCCGCTGCAAGAGAGGCCCTGGTGAAGCGCCATCCCCGTGAAAGCTATCTTCTGGCGACAAAATGTCCCGCCTGGGCGGCAAAGACAAAGGAAAAGGCGCAGAGTATGCTGGATAAATCGCTGGAGCGTACAGGAGCCGGTTATTTTGACTTTTACCTGCTTCATAATCTGGGCGAGTCGAGAAGCCATTATTTTGATGATTACGGGATTTGGGAATTCCTTGCAAAGAAGAAGGAAGAGGGGGTAATCCGTCATCTCGGCTTTTCTTTCCACGACAAGGCGGAGGAACTGGATAAAATATTGACGGCCCATCCGGAGATGGAATTTGTACAGCTCCAGATTAACTATGCAGACTGGGAGGATCCGCACGTAGAATCCGGAAAATGTTATGAAGTGGCGAGAAAGCACGGAAAACCGGTTATTATCATGGAACCGGTTAAAGGCGGGACGCTTGCCGTCCTTCCGGAGGAGGCGGAAAACATTTTCAGAAAAGCAGATCCGGAGCAGTCACCTTCTTCCTGGGCCATCCGCTATGCAGCTTCCCTGGACGGAGTGATAACCGTTCTGTCGGGCATGTCAAATACGGAGCAGATGCGGGATAATATTTCCTTTATGAAGGATTTTAAACCGCTGACACAAAAGGAGCGGAAAGTGATTGAGGAGGTCAGAAAAGTTCTGGAATCCTGTCCGACGGTCCCCTGCACCGCATGCGGTTATTGTATGGAGGGATGCCCGGAATCCGTAGCTATTTACGGAACATTCCAGGCCGTTAATATATTTAAACGGTACCAGGATCTGAACGGAGCCAAAGGAAAGTATAAATGGAATACGGAGGGACATGGATGGGGCAAGGCGTCCGCCTGCATCGGCTGCGGAGCCTGTGAAGCCGTCTGTCCGCAGCATATTTCCATCAGGGAGGAGCTTAAAAAAGCTGCGGAAATTCTTGAATAATTAGAGGTTGGGGGTATTTAAGCAGGTGAGGACGCTGCCGGTGCCGCGAAAACCTTCGACTGAGTCTTCAGTCCCCTGCACAATTGATTCTGGCCGGATTCCCCGTTTCCGACGCGTCCCACCTTCAACATATAAAAAACCTCTTGACTTGGAGTTAACTTCAAGGTGTATTCTGATAAAGACATACGAAGCAGAATACCAAAGGAGGTTTCAACATGGTATATAAAGAGTTTCAGGATAAGAAATTATCCGCACTGGGGTTCGGTGCAATGCGTCTCCCTGTGTCGGACAGCATCCCGGGTACCCCCATCGATGAAGAGAAAACGGAAGAGATGGTGGATTTTGCCCTCCGTCACGGCGTTAATTATTTCGATACGGCCTATGGCTATCATGACGGGACATCAGAAGTTGTAATGGGAAAAGTACTCGGTAAGTACCCGAGGGACAGCTATTATCTGGCTACAAAATTTCCGGGATATGATTTATCCAATATGGATAAGGTGGATACGATTTTCGAAGAACAGCTGGGCAAATGCGGCATGGAATATTTCGACTTCTATCTGCTCCATAATATATATGAGAAGAATATCGATCCGTATCTGGATCCGAAGTACGGAATCATGGACTATCTGTTAAAGCAAAAGGAGAACGGACGCATCAGGCATCTCGGATTTTCCGCTCATGGACGGTATGATACGATGAAACGCTTTCTGGAGGCCTATGGAGATAAGATGGAGTTCTGCCAGATCCAGTTAAATTATCTGGATTGGAAATTGCAGGATGCAAAAGCAAAGGTGGAGCTTTTGAACGAATACCACATCCCGATTTGGGTCATGGAGCCGCTGCGGGGCGGCAAGCTGGCTGAGCTTTCCGCCGAAAATGAGGCAAAGCTCCATGCTCTGAGGCCGGAGGAGGCAGTGCCAGCCTGGGCGTTCCGTTTCTTACAGTCCATACCGGGTGTGACAATGGTTCTCTCCGGCATGTCAAACAGAGACCAGCTTGAGAAAAATATCGCCACCTTTGCAGAGGACAGGCCGCTGAATGAGGAAGAGATGACTGCCATACTTGAGGCTGCCGACAGTATGCTGGATGTGCTTCCCTGTACCGCCTGCCGCTACTGCGTGTCCCATTGCCCGAAGGGGCTGGATATTCCAACCCTGCTTTCCCTTTACAATGAGACACGTTTTGTAAACGGCCTGATTACCCATATGGCGGTGGACGCTCTTGATGAAGAAAAGCGGCCGGATGCGTGCGCGGGCTGTCACAGCTGTGAAGCCGTCTGTCCGCAGCAGCTTGAGATCGCAGGAGCGATGAAAGACTTTGTCAGAAAGCTTGCGCAGCCGGCCGGATTATAACGTTTCAGACCGCTGACGTTTAAGCCTGCCAAGACTGCTTAAGCCTGCCAATCCTGCTGCGTTTAAGGCCGCCGGCCGGGAAAACGCTCCTCGAATACTTTTCTCAGCCCGTCCCTGAAATCGGGATGGGCAATTTCAATGAGAGCCAGGGCGCGCTGTCTCAAAGTACGTCCCTTTAATTTGGCGATTCCGTATTCCGTAACCGCGTAATCGATATCGTTTCGCGAGGTGGTGACGGCGGCTCCCTCATCCAGCAGGGGAACAATCTTTGATATTTTTCCCTTTGCGGCGGGGGGAGGGGAAGGCCAGGATGGAACGGCCGTTTGCCGCCATGGCGGCACCACGGACGAAATCCACCTGGCCGCCGACTCCGCTGATTTGGGTGAGGCCCACGGATTCCGATGCGGCCTGGCCCATCAGATCGATCTGGACGCAGGAATTGACGGAGACAATATTGTCCTCCTTCATGACTTCGACCGGATTATTGACATAGTCCACCGGAAGCATCGCCACATCCGGGTTTCCATCTACGAAATCATAGAGTTTCCTTGTTCCCATCAGAAAGCTGGCTACGTATTTTCCAGGATTCGTCTTTTTTAAACGGTTTGTGATGACTCCGGCTTCGGCCAGCTCCACGACTCCGTCGGAGAACATCTCTGAGTGGATTCCCAAATCTTTTTTATCACCCAGAAAGCGGAGCACTGCGTCCGGGATAGCCCCGATGCCAAGCTGCAGCGTATCGCCGTCCCTGATCAGGCCGGCACAGTTGGCCCCGATAGCCAGTTCCACATCCCCAATCACCGGGGGCTCCAGCGTAAGAAGCGGCGCGTCATGTTCGACAACAGCCGTTACGTCGTAGATATGGATTGTGCCTCCGAAGGTGACAGGCATCTGTGGATTTACCTGGACAATCACGGTTTTTGCGGATTTCGCAGCCTGCAGCGTATAATCTACGGAGATGCCGAGGCTGAGGTTACCGTTCTCATCGGGAGGAGCCGTCTGGATTAATGCTGCGTCCACGGGGAGGCTGCCGTTTTTAAAAAGCTTTGGAATTTCAGAGAAAAAGCAGGGGGTGAAGTCACCTCTTCCTTCTGCAACGGCTTTTCTGGTCGAACCGCCCACGAACAGCGAATTGTGCCGGAAATGCTTTTCCATGCCGGGGGCGCAGTATCCGGCTTTTCCCATCGCCACCATATGAACGATCTCAACATTCTCATACTGTTCTGCTTTTTCGGTTAAAACATCCAGGAGGTAGCACGGTTCTGCGCAGGCGTGGCCTACAACGACCCGGTCTCCGGAGCGGATCAGATTAAGCGCCTGAACCGCGTCCATCTTTTTGCTCTGATAGAGTTCTTTAAAGGACATGGTAATTCCCTCCTCCATTTAACTTTCTTTAATTCCGGCGATATCCTTTGCCAGCTTTTTCTTCA
>OBWG01000529.1_pt1 | contig 25671 bp, 26 predicted proteins | sample 1495221 | NCBI WGS metagenome assembly OBWG01 (sample SAMEA2580053, study PRJEB22360) | human gut metagenome | reverse complement strand
CGCACTTGAAAAACGTTGTATAGTCATATTTTATATGGCTGTGCAGCGTTTTTTTCTTGCGCTAGATTCTTGATTAGTTTTGACAGAATCTAGTGAGGAGGAAAATATAAATGAGACAGAGAATTTCAATGAAAAAAACGGCAGAGATGACATTGAAAGAAGCCTATGAATTATTTGAAAGGAAGGGGAAAGTAAGAAATTTATCTGAGAACACATTGAACACATATAAATATCATTTTGATGCACTGTGCCGATGCATAGATGAAAACAGAATGGTTCATACCATTACTCAGAATGATATAGATGAATTTATTTTATATTTGAAAAATGAATGTAAAGTAAAATCAGTAACCATTAACTCATATTTGCGTACAATACGAGTATTTTTATATTTTTGCATGGATTCTGGTTATATGCCGTCTTTTCGGATTGGCATGGTGAAGGAAGAGAAAAAAATTAAAGAAACTTATACCACAGAAGAATTAAAACGCCTGTTGGAAAAGCCTGATATTTCAAAATGCCGATTTTCAGAATATAGAGTATGGGTATTTGAAAATTTTCTTGTTGCTACAGGTATGAGAATTTCCAGTGCCTTAAATGTTAAAATAAAAGATTTGGATTTTACAGAATATACTATTTTTATTCGAAAAACAAAAAATCGGAAACAACAAGTGATTCCATTATCGTATACATTAGCGGAAATACTTAGAGAATATCTGGAAATCAGAGATGGTGATGAAGATAGTTATGTATTCTGCAATGATTTTGGAGAAAAGGGGAATAGGCGTACATATCAGCAACTAATTCAGAGATACAATATAAGTAGAAATGTAAATAAAACATCCTGTCATTTGTTCCGCCATACCTTTGCTAAAAATTGGATTCTGGCAGGAGGAGACATCTTCAGATTACAGAAGATACTAGGACATTATGATCTTGAAATGACAAAGGAATACCTTGCTATGTTTGGACAGGATTTGCAAATGGATTTTGAGAAGTTTAATCCTTTAGATCGTTTAAAAAAGAATAAGTCAATTATAAGAAGGTAGCTGGGGAATGTAGATTACTAATACAGACAGGGGCAGATATGCATAAATGGCGTATCTGTCCTTTTTTGTGGCAGGAGGAAAGGGGACGCTGGAATACCGACATCTTACACAGTATTTGGAGAAATCCGAACAATAATGATTGAGAATGAACCTTGGTTTGTGGATGAGGATGTGGCTGATATTCTTGGGTATGAAAGAGCAGACAATGCTATAAGAGTGCACGTTGATAATGAAGATAAGCCGACGCACCAAATTAGTGCATCAGGTCAAAGACGTAATATGACTGTTATCAATGAGTCTGGTTTGTATGCACTTATCTTTGGAAGTAAACTTGAATCAGCCAAACAGTTTAAGCATTGGGTAACATCAGAAGTATTGCCTACAATTCGTAAAATTCTGTCGCTAACTGCTGTTCATATTCCGCTTTTCTTTTTGTTTCCATCTCGTTGCAAAGTCTTACTAGCACTCACCGGCGGGCTGTGCCCTTGGTTCGTTAAGTGCGACTATAATGCAACTAACTTCGCCCAAAAAGAAAAGCTTGGCAAAAGAAAAAGGGCGACATTATCATTTTATGGAATAGAGGATATTTACATTTTATACGGATTTGTGGTAGTATTATAAAAAATAAAGCAGAATGCGTAAAAATTTGATATAATTAAAATAGGACATAATCAATTTGTTGGTAATAATAATTTTATGTAGCGAATTGAATATGTCCTATTTTTGAAGAGAGGGGGATCTACATGGTAGATGTGACTAAAATAGAAATAGGGAAAATTTACAAGTATGGGGAGTTATGTGAAACGTTTGGAGAAGAAAGGAAAAGCAGTAACTCAAAGAAATCTCAGTTAAAGGAATGGGAGAGATTTTTTAGATGGCAAAATATAACTGCTCAGAAGTATAGGATTGAAGAAATCTATGATATTCCAAAAGAAAAGATGGATGGCCGGAAAAGCAACGGTGGTAACAGTACCAGCAAATACTTGGCTATGGATGACTGTATTATGAAGTTACTGCAAAAGAGAAAAGAATTTAACTCAACGATTGGAATGTTATTGGAAGAAATTGGATTGCTGATGGTGGATTACCATCTACATAAGAGGAATCCTTATTATTTTACTAGTCAAGGCTTTTCTCGGGGAGTGGTGAATAATCTATTATGGAAAATGCCAAGCGTTGAAAAAGCTGTTAAAGCATCCATAGAACGCTTGAGAAGGGATAAGTATCTGAGCCGTACAATAGAAACCATACTGATAAGAGTGGATCATAGCTCGGACATTTTAATGCCTGTTGAAATCAAGGCCGAAAAAGAAATGAAACAGCAGATCATGATTGATATGAAGATCCAGGATAACGATTTGTATAACAAGGAGAACAAGAAGGAATTTGATAGACGATATAAGATTGGATTACAAAACCTGTTTGGAGATGATGCATCATACATTTTTCAAAGATACCATCTGACATATCTGGAAAAAGAGTATGCTCCTAAAAGCCTGGATGGAATTGATGGGCTGACACGAAAATTTGTTAGAGAGATCTGTATCTACATGATAAAACTGGACTATAAGGAGTTCTATCAGAAAGAAAATACGGCAAGGCAGGTGGTCGGTCTGTTAGAGAAGTTATTTGTCCATATGGATGAGGAAAACTGGAATTGTTATAAAGATGAAGATTTTGAAACGGAAATGGAAATGGTGTTTTTTACCCAGTTCTATATGGTACAGGGCAGTTGGAGAAAGAATGGAAGGGTTGTTTTTGAAGAGAAGAAAGATGATTCGTATCGAATAGGGATAAAGACAAAGACGGACGAAAGAGAACTGTAAAATATGATCTTCGCAAGTGAAGCGTAGCGGAACGCAGTGAAAGCAACTGGAGTGAAGCGCAGCGGAACGGAGGGCGGTAGCAGAACGTAGTGAACGGAACACACTTCGGCAGTCAGCAAAGGCCCGCGCCTGGAACGTACCTTTCATGCTTTGAAAATAAGTATCAAATTTAACGTTATGTCAAATAATAATAAAACTACTTGGTTTTTGCCCCCTTTTCTGCTATTCTTATAGTATAAAATCTATCGATCGTTAGAAGTGATACTAAAGGAGCAGAGATATGGAATACGGATACGCACGAATCAGCACAGCAAAGCAGAACATAGAGAGGCAGATCAGAAATATACAACTCTCTTACCCCAATGCTCATATAGTGAAGGAGATCTTTACGGGAACAAAGATACAGTCAAGGAAGGAACTGGATAAGTTATTAAAGCTGGTAAAGGAAGGTGATACAATTATCTTTGATTCTGTCAGCCGTATGAGCAGAAATGCAGAGGAAGGGTTTAAACTGTACCAAGAACTGTATTATAAAGGAATAGAACTTGTATTTCTTAAAGAACCCCATATCAATACAGCCACTTACAAGAACGCACTGGAAAGCAATATACAGATGACAGGAACGAATGTGGACTTTATTCTTGAAGGTATTAACCAGTATCTTATGGCATTGGCAAAAGAACAGATACGTCTTGCATTTGAACAGGCAGAAAAGGAAGTACAGGATTTACACCAGAGAACCAAAGAAGGAATTGAAACGGCACGTCTGAACGGTAAACAGATTGGACAGAAAAAAGGAGCCAGGCTCATTGTAAAGAAAGCTGCGCCAGCCAAGGAACAGATCAGGAAGTACAACAAGGATTTTGGGGGACAGCTTAATAATCAGGAGACTTGGGAACTGATAGGGATTAGCAAAATGACATTTTACAAATATAAGAGAGAGATCATGGAGGAGATGGCTGAATAGGCTGTCTCTTCCTTTATGTAGATTAAAATTCTGGAAATAGATGAACAGAGGCTATGCAGATGCCCATACAGGGAATGTGGTATGAAATTTGTTTATTGATATAATACGATACAGGAGTATGTGACCAGAAACGTTAGAACGCCATTAGAGGCAATATATATCTTGTGTTGATTATTTTATAGGGATAACTGGCAGAGGGGCGCAGAATGGCGTATACGGCGTTGGAATTGCGATAGATAAGGGGGAGGATAAAACCTTGAAAGGGCAGAGGATGATTAATAGATAGATAATCTGGTTCATTTACACACTGGAGAGTGTTTTAATCAAAAACGGATAAATCATCCAGCCGAAAAATAGGCTCGTTAAATTTATTAGTCGTATTGAGGATTTAAACGCCAATTAAAGCAGCTTTTTGAAACCGCTATACCTTCAACGGGGATATGGCTTTTTCTGGTCAGTTCTTTCGATAATATAATCAACGCTGGTTCCGTAATAATCAGCAAGCTTGCTTAAAATTTCAATAGGAATGGCTCTTTCATCATTTTCATATCTGGAATAGGTTCTTTGAGATACGTTTAAAATTTTTCCCATATATTCTTGAGTAAGTTCGTTATCTTCCCTTAAATCTCTGATTCGTTCATATTTCATCATATCACCTCAGAGACTATTATATTAAGACCAAAACAGACTATTGATTTCTAGACTAAATTGGTCTAAGATTATCAATGAGATGGGAGGTGAAGCAATGATATACGATTACACACACGATAATGAGGAGGAATGTCTGGAAATAGAGGTTAAAACGCTGACGGCACAGCAAAAAGAGGAAGTTCTTTCATTTATCCATGATTTGAAGGAAGGCAGAGGGAAAAGGGATACAGAGCAGTATATACAATGGTTAAGGCATACAGTGATTCCAACATTACATGAGTATGCAAGAGTGACGTATTCTGTATTGGAAATTGAAGAGGCAGAGGCGGAAATACATATACAGATGAAGAATAAGTACGGGTATGACATAGGAACATCAGACAGGGCCGTTAAGCTGGCATTGTATCTTGCGGATTATATGGGGATTGATACAGATAACGGAATGGTACGGATGAATTTATCATACGGGATTGGATGAATAAAGGGCTATAACGAAACGGGATACCCTAAAACGGGGTACTGGTTCGTTTATTTACGCTTCATTGCTTTAATCAGACTTAAGAGAGCGGATATTTCATCATCTGTTAAACCAGATAGGTCAATATTTTCTCTTTGCTCTAAACCTAAAAGATAGTCAGTACTAATATTGAAAATTTTAGCAATATGGATAAGTACATCATAAGAAGGTAACCGTAAACCTGTTTCGTAGGCAGAGACAACTGATTTTGTTAATCCGAGTTTTAGTGCTAATTGTTCTTGGGTAAAATGTTTTCTTAAACGTAATGTTCTCAATCTGTTTCCGAAGTCAACCATTTCAAAACCTCCATTTTCATATGGTACAATATATTATGCACTCTATTGGTTGATATAAACGTTGATTAGTTGACTTAATCAAGAAGGTAGTGTAAAATATATATGAAATATATAAAATTTTTCAAAACAAAATAAGGAGAGAATAGGTATGGCGTTAATTAAGTGTCCAGAATGTGGTGGGGAGGTATCGGATAGAGCAAAAAATTGTCCTGCATGTGGTAATCCCATTGATACAAAGGTGTATTGTCCAAAATGTGGAAGTAGTAATGTTTCGGTAATAAGTGGTGCAAGTAAAGTTGCATCTATCGCTATGTGGGGTATTTTTGCAGCCAATAAAGTAAAAAGTACATACGTTTGTAATGAGTGTAAACAAAAATTTTAAAGAAAATGTAACTGATTTAAAAAAGAAGGAGCGCAAGTGATGAAAAAGAAAAATTGTAAAGTACTATTGATGAGTATGGCGTTAAGTATGGCGTGTTCATTTACATCTTTAGCAGGCTGGGAGCAGGCAGAGGATGGAAGCTGGAAATTTTATACAAAAGATGGTTCTTTAGCAACGAATGCTTGGAAAATATCAGGAGATAAGTGGTATTATTTTGACAGCAATGGTAATATGGCGGTTAATACATTAATAGAACACCAGGGAAATACATATCATGTAAATGCAGATGGAATAATGTCTGCGAATCAATGGGTTAACTACAATGATGTATATTATTATGCTGGCGAAAATGGGGCTATATTAAAATCGACTGTGACACCAGATGGATATTATGTTGATCAAAATGGAATGTGGGATAAAGATGCAGAGATTTTATATAATGGAAAAGAAGATGAAGCTAATGATTCTGTAAAGACAACTGCAACTCCATCATTCAAATCATATATGAGCAGTCGTATCGATCCAGAATGTGACTTTGTTCATATTAGTTTGGAAAATACTAGCACCTCTGATATTATAGTTTACGGACAAGGTTCTTCGTTGTCAGATGATGATTATGATTCTCTTAATAGAGATTTATATTTATCTATTTTGACAGAAGATAGTATAGTTAAAGTTAAAACTGTAACCGTAAAACCGGGCGAAAAAGCTGAGTTGTTTTTTGAAGTTATCGGAGAAGACACATGGTATGATGAAGATACTAGTGTTGATTTTTTCTTTGAATATAATGGTGTAGGATATATTGCACGTTCTTCTTCAAAATACTCAGATTGTATGCCTTTAGCTGAAATATCTAATATAGCTGGGGTAGAAGTAACAATGGATACGGTTAAAGCGTTACCATATTAAATTAGTCTGTTGGAGATTATTTTGAACAAACTAATTTTAAGATTTTGGCAGAATCTTATGAACAAAATTATGAGGATAAAAAAGAAAATTTAAAGAAAAAGATTGATTCTGTTAAAGGAAATTTGGGTTAAAAATACATGTATAAATGAAAGAAAAAATATATGTAGGAAAGAATAAATAGACATGAAAAAACTTGGATTAGTTGGGATTATTGTCGGAGGAATAATTTCAGTAATAGGATATTGGAAATATAATGAGGCAGAAGGAATGTATTCTGCCGCAAAAGCAGGATATGATTTGTTTGGAGGGTCTACACAGGTAATAGATAGATGGAAAGGGCGCTTAGATGATGGACGAGTAATACTTATTTTCGGCATTGTACTTTTAATCATTTTTGGCATTTTATTTATAGCGGGAATTATGAATGATAAGAGCGAAAAAAATGAAAGAAAGAATAGAAATACAGAGAGGGATATTACTTCTAAAATTGAACAGCTGAATAATATGTTATCGTCTGGCTTTATAACGCAAGAGGAGTTTGATTTAAAGAAAAAGGAACTTTTAGAGAAGTTATAAACAGCATGATTAAAGGTGATAAAAGGGCTACTGTAAACCGCAGTAGTCTTTTTTCATGCATACACATTTTTTCAATCATTATATAGACTCAATATCTGTATGGTATCCGCAGGCTGTGCGAAAATTTTTCAAGATTTATAGGGAGTAGAAAAATCTTCGTAGTACTATTGTGCTTTGGTATTTACTCAGCGAAATTTTAAGCTCAGTGGATACAGGCATATATTCAAGGATGGCCTTTTTAATAGCTGGGAAATCCCAAGTATATTTGAATAATTCAGAGAAGAAAAGATGTAACGAGCCGAAAATTAAGCCCGTTAATCCCGATCATTTCATCATAGTTGAAAGATTGGCAGAGGCATCCAGACATTTGAACAGTAGAGAATTACTGTTTAAGAACTCATCTCCAACATTGACGAATAATTTATATTATGATACAGTACGGGTAAGTTAAAATAAGGGAATCTAGCGCTATATAATGAAAAGAATCTAGCGCGAGGGCCGGAAAAGTATGATTTTACAAGGGCATGGCGGAATTGGCAGACGCGCCAGATTTAGGTTCTGGTGTCTAAGACGTGCAGGTTCAAGTCCTGTTGCCCGCACTTGAAAAACGTTGTATAGTCATATTTTATATGGCTGTGCAGCGTTTTTTTGATATGGTTTTCAGAAAATTTAATAAAATCCTCCGATATTTTGCAGTGTAAAAGCTTTTATGCTATAATGTTTGTACGAATTGGAATACGGAGGAGTTGCGGATGAAGGTTTTTGTTAAGAATGGAACGATCGTTTCGGCAGGAGAGCAGTATCAGGGAGATATCTGTATAGAGGACGGAGTGATTTCACAAATAGGAAAAGATCTGGACATTTTAGCAAAGGAAGGTGTTCAGGTGGTGGATGCTGCAGGAAAATATGTGCTTCCGGGAGGGGTGGACGTACATACACATATGGACCTCCAGGCGGGAGCCAGCCGGGCCGTGGATGATTTTTATGACGGAACAGTGGCGGCGGCCTGCGGGGGCACTACTTCCATTGTGGATCATATGGCTTTTGGACCTGCGGGGTGTCCTCTTCATTATCAGCTGAATGAATATCATGGGCTGGCTGACAAAAAGGCTGTGGTCGATTACGGATTTCACGGAACCTGCCAGCACGTAAATAGTGAGATCTTGGATGAATTAGGCGATATGGTAAAGGACGGCGTGCCCAGTGTCAAGGTATACCTGACCTATGATTTTAAAATTGACGATGATGGGGTGCTGCAGGTTTTAAAACGGATGAAGGCGCTGGGAGGCGTGACCGCATTTCACTGTGAGAATCATGCGGTGGTGCAGTTTTTAAGAGGAAAGCTGGTGGCTGAGGGAAAGACGGCCCCTATTTATCACGCCAAGAGCCGTCCGAATCTTGCGGAGGCTGAGGCAGTGCGCCGTGTGCTGTATCTGGCCAGACTGGCCGGGGATGCTCCGGTGTATATCGTCCATCTCTCCTGCAGGGAAAGTCTGGAGGCAGTGAAGGAAGCCAGACGTGAGGGACAGAGGAATATTTTCGTGGAAACCTGTATACAGTATCTGGTGCTGACAGAGGACAAGTATCTTCAGGAGGATGGGCTCAAATATGTGATGTCTCCGCCGCTGCGTACCAGAAAGGACTGCGAAGCGCTGTGGATGGGAATCGCAAAAGGGGACATTCAGGTTGTGGCTACGGATCATTGCCCATTTAACTACGGAAATGAAAAACAGCTGGGTAAGGATGATTTTACAAAATGCCCCAATGGTGCGCCTGGAGTGGAGGAGCGAATCAGCCTGATGTTTTCTGAAGGTGTGATGGCAGGACGGATCACCCTGGAGCAGATGGTACAGGTCGTATCGGCCAACCCGGCCAGAATCTACGGTCTTTATCCGCAAAAGGGCAGCCTGCAGCCAGGAGCCGATGGGGATCTGATCATCCTGGATCCGACAAGGGAGCGTGTACTGACCCATGACCAAATGCATAGTGCAGTTGATTATACGGCCTATGAGGGAATGAAAGTTAAAGGAGCCATTGACAGAGTGCTTCTGCGGGGAAATGTGATCGTGAAAGATAACCAGTTTTTGGGAAAGGCGGGAGACGGAAGTTTTATTTTCAGAAAACCGCTTTCCCTGTAACCTTGTGGGAAAACCGGGCGCTGCAGCCTCTAAAAGATGGGGGCACAGCGCTTTTGGCGATTTATTGGAGATTAAAGGAGCCATTGTCTGAATTTAACATTTTATCAAATTTCTCTTTCATTTCACAGGATTTTGTAGTAGTATATTATTTGGCACTATATCTAGTGGTTGTTTTGGAAAAATCGGACAGCCAGGGTGCTTATTTTATGAAAATAAGAGCGAGGGATCAGGATGAGTGTTGATGTTAAGACAAATGTGATTAAGAGAAACGGGGAAGAGGTGGACTTTAATTCCCAGAAGATCATAAATGCAGTGCACAAGGCAAATGCAGAGGTGGACAGGCTTCACCAGATGAATGATTATCAGATCATTGCCATTGCTGACAGTATTGCCAACAAGGTGCATGATTCCACCCATGCGGTGAATGTAGAAGACATTCAGGATATGGTGGAGACCGGCATTATGGCTATGAGAGGCTACGAGGTGGCTCAGAAGTATGTGCGCTACCGTTATAAGAGAGAACTCACCCGTAAATCAAACACCACCGACAACGGTATCCTGTCCCTGCTGGACAATATCAACGAGGAGGTCAACCAGGAAAATTCCAATAAGAATCCGGTGATCAACTCTACTCAGCGAGATTATATGGCCGGCGAGGTCAGCAAGGATTTATCCCGCCGTGTGCTCCTGCCAGAGGAAATCGTAAAGGCCCACGAGGAGGGCATTATCCATTTTCACGATACCGATTATTTCGCCCAGAGAGAACATAACTGTGATCTGATCAATCTGGAGGATATGCTGCAGAATGGTACAGTGATCAGTGAGACGCTGATCGAGAAGCCGCACAGCTTTTTTACAGCCTGCAATGTGACGACCCAGATTGTAGCTCAGGTTGCCAGCAATCAGTATGGCGGTCAGTCATTTACCCTGGCACATCTGGCGCCTTTTGTAGATATCAGCCGCCGGAAGATCCGCAAAAATGTCATTGAAGAGCGCAAAGAGTGCGGTGAGTCCCTGGATGAGAATATCATTTCCAGAGTAACGGAGCGCAGGCTGCGGGATGAGATCCGCAGTGGTATCCAGACTATCCAGTATCAGCTGATTACCCTGATGACTTGTAACGGCCAGGCTCCATTTGTAACCGTGTTTATGTATCTGGACGAAGTGCCGGAGGGCCAGACCAGAGATGATCTTGCCATGATCATTGAAGAAGTCCTGGTACAGCGGATGCAGGGCGTTAAGAATGAGAAGGGCGTCTGGATCACCCCCGCATTCCCGAAGCTGATCTATGTGCTGGATGAGGACAACATTTTCGAGGAATCCAAATACTGGAAGCTTACAGAGCTGGCCGCCCGGTGCACAGCAAAGCGCATGGTGCCGGATTACATTTCTGCAAAGATTATGAAGGAGTTAAAGCAGGGGGACGTATATCCCTGCATGGGCTGCCGCTCCTTCCTTACTGTTGAGGATTCCCAGAGAAATGCCGATGGAAGCCATAAGTATTACGGCAGATTTAATCAGGGGGTTGTAACTATCAACCTTGTAGATGTGGCCTGCTCCAGCGAGGGTGATATGGATAAGTTCTGGGGGATCCTGGATGAACGTCTGGAATTGTGCCACAGGGCGCTCAGATGCCGCCATGAACGGCTGCTTGGAACGATTTCGGATGTAGCGCCGATCCTGTGGCAGAATGGAGCTCTGGCCCGTCTTAAGAAGGGAGAGAAGATCGATAAGCTGCTCTTCAATGGATATTCGACTATTTCACTGGGATATGCGGGGCTGTATGAGATGTGTATGCGTATGCTTGGAAAGTCTCATACGGATCCTGAGGCAAGTCCATTTGCCTTAAAGGTGATGCAGCGGCTGAATGATAAGTGCAGAGAATGGAAGGAAGCGGAGAATATCAGTTATTCCGTATATGGAACCCCGATGGAGTCCACTACCTATAAATTTGCAAAATGCCTTCAGAAACGGTTCGGAGTGATTCCTGGGGTAACGGATAAAAACTATATTACCAACAGCTATCATGTTCATGTGTCTGAGAAAATCGATGCGTTCAGCAAGCTGAAGTTTGAGGCTGAGTTCCAGAAACTGTCTCCCGGCGGCGCGGTCAGCTATGTGGAAGTGCCCAATATGCAGAATAATATACCAGCGGTACTGTCTGTGATGAAGTTTATTTATAACAATATCATGTACGCGGAACTGAATACAAAAAGCGATTACTGTGAGTGCTGCGGATACGACGGGGAAATGGTAATTACGGAGGATGAATCCGGCAAGCTGATCTGGGAGTGCCCGAATTGCAAAAACAGGGATCAGAACCGGATGTTTGTGGCACGGCGGACCTGTGGATATATCGGAACTCAGTTCTGGAACCAGGGGCGGACTCAGGAGATTCGCGACCGTGTGCTTCATCTGTAAGGCTGGGGCACAAAGCTTTTGCAGCCAATAGAACTTGAAACAGACACTCAGGAAAATTGTAGGGTGAAACGAGTGAATTACGGAAATATAAAGGAATGTGATATTGCCAACGGCCCAGGCGTCAGGGTGTCTTTGTTTGTATCCGGCTGCAGGCACCACTGCAGGGGATGCTTTAACCCGGAGACTTGGGATTTTGACTATGGAAAGCCATTTACGCAGGAAACGGAAAAAAAGATTCTGGAACTTTTAAAGCCTTCTTATATACAGGGCTTTACCCTTCTGGGAGGAGAACCCTTTGAGCCTGAGAACCAGCCGGTATTAGCCGGGCTGTTAAAGCGGATCCGACAGACGTATCCCAATAAGGATATCTGGTGCTACAGTGGGTATCTCTATGATGTGGATATGCAGCAGGGAGGACGGGCATATACAGAATATACCCAAAAGATGCTGCAACAACTGAACGTACTGGTGGACGGCGAATTTGTTGAGGCCAGGAAGGACCTGACTCTGGTGTTTCGGGGAAGCAGCAACCAGAGGCTGCTCTGCATTGAAAACGGAGCAGTCTGCGGAACTTGGAGCTGGGAGAAATGAAACCGGATTTTGTGATCCGCAGCCTCCAAATATGAAAATTCTATGAAATTACAGGGGGCTGGCCAAGGCTTTCTTGCATAATTCATATAATTGAATTATAATGGAAATCAACCTGGCATGGCCCCTGTAAGCGGCTCTGCCTGTTTTGGAAAGGAGAAGCGGCATGAAAAGACGTTTTGGAGTAATTGCAGCGGCGGCTGTACTGAGTGCGGCTCTGGCAGTTCCGTCCTACGCAGGTACATGGAAATATGTAAATGATCAGTGGAAGTATCAGCGGGGGGCCAACAAGTATGCATATAATGAGTGGGTGGAGGATAACGGGAAATATTATTATCTGAACAATGACGGCTATGTAACTACCGGCTGGCAGCAGATAGACGGCCAGTGGTATTATATGGATGCTACCGGCGCTATGCAGACCGGCTGGCTGAAGGATGACAGCGGAAAGTGGTATTATCTGTATCCAAGCGGCGTTATGGCTGTGAGTACAGTGATTGATGGACGAACCATTGGCGCAGACGGTGTATGGACACCGGGGGAGGGCGCAGTAGAGCCGGCAGACAGCCCGGATCTCAGTACCGCTCAGCTTGTACAGAATATGAGTGATATTTCCACAAAGGGATATTCTATCCTGACTTCTGCCAGAACCGGCGGCGGGGATCGATGGGAGAATGCCATCCGCTTAAAGGGAAAGGGAAGTTATGTGCTCTGCAGCACAAAGGGAGAGTATCGGCTGCTTTACGGTTCCTTTGGCCCCTCCTCGCAGTTTGACAGCGGGCTGATGGCGCGTGTAACCGTTTACGGGGATAATGATCAGGTTCTATATACGTCAGGAGATATCCATTATAATGAAAAGGTTACTTATTTTGGCGTGGATGTTTCCGGACAGAATCAGGTGAGAGTAGAGGTTTCTCTGTCAAAGGATAATGATTATGATGATCCGGTGATTTTACTGAATGGCCTGACTCTTTATAAGTAAGGGAGCGGGCGGCCGCAGAAAAAAGAGATAAAAACTGCCGCTGGCAGGAAACGGACGTTTTAAAGCGGGCCTTTTCTGTCAGCGGCAGTTTTTTGTCTGTGTGAAAGGGCAGGCAGGACATATAAAGGTTTTGATGCCCTGCGGGATTATTTTGCGGCTTTCTTTACGGAAAGGATGGTTCCAGTAAAGGCGTCTACTGCGCTCAGCTCACCGGTATAAGTGACGGTGACTTTATCGCCGGCCTTCACATCAGAGAGGCCCTCAGGCGCAGCATCGAAAGACATGGGATATGCGTCGCCCTTTTCATCGGTGATGGTAAACATAAAATCTTTAATATCGTCAATGGTACCGGTGATGGTGGATGTTTTTGCATCTGTTTTATTTTCTGTATCCTTTGAAGCAGCGCCGGCGTCATCGGTCTTGGCGGAGGCAGCGATCGTCTCGGCAGAGGATGTCTGTGCAGATGAGGATACCTGTGCAGAGGAAGAGGCCTGCGTACCAGAGGAGGACTGTGCACCGCATCCGGTTGCAAGAACAAGGGTGGTCAATATAACTGCTGCAATATTTCTTTTTTTCATAATAAAACCTCCATATAGGGATAAGTATTTGCGGCTGTCTGAAACAGAATGGCAGCTGCGCTTTTTTATTTACAATCCTTAGACGCAGAAGAAACAAAAAAAGTTGCATGGGAATTAAAAAAATATTGTGCTTCTCGTTCGGATCTAATAAAAAAATATTCCCACACATTTGTAATTGAAAAAAATATTTCTTTATGATATAGTTATAGAAGAAATATTTCACAGAGAACAGGAGGAGTTCTATGAACAAGGAGGAGTTTTTTGAGCGGATCAAAGGACAGATGATTATTTCATGTCAGGCGATTCCGGGGGAGCCGTTGTATGTGGAGGAGAAATCCGTGATGTATCTGATGGCCAGAGCGGCAAAGATGGCGGGAACGCCGGCGATCCGTACCAGCAGCATCCGGGACGTGGCAGCGATCAAGGAGGAGACGGGGCTTCCAGTGATCGGCCTGGTGAAGATTCAGTATCCTGGATTTGAAGGCTATATCACGCCTACCATGAAGGAAGTGGATGAGCTGGCGGCTGTGGGAAGCGATGTAATTGCTCTTGACTGCACTCTGCGGAAACGGGGAGACGGAAAAACGGTAAATGAATTTATGACAGAGGTGCGCAAGAAGTATCCAGATGCTATTTTGATGGCAGATATTTCCAATTACGAGGAGGGGATCAATGCCTGGAAGCTTGGAATGGATATTGTGGGAACGACCATGAGCGGCTATACGGCAGACTCGCCCAAAACAGATGGGCCGGATTATGAGCTGGTGCGCCGTCTGGCAGAGACGGTGGACGTACCGGTGATCGGGGAAGGCAAGATCCATTACCCGGATCAGGCGGTGAAGATGCTGGATGCCGGGGCGTTTGCTATTGTGGTAGGCGGCGCGATTACCAGGCCATTAGAAATTGCCAATCGGTTTATGGCGGCAGTGAAGAACCGTTAGGGGGGAGAAACTGCCCAGGGTGGCACTGCTGTCAATGGGAGTCGGCCTGTCGGCTGTTTCCAGGACGTCTGATCAGAGGCGGCGGGAATACCGGCAGTGCCGCAGAGAGGAGAAAAAATGCGTGCAGCAGCACTGGATATCGGAGGAACGTCCATTAAATCAGGTGTATGGACGGGTGTAGAGGACAAGACGGAAGAAGTAAGGGAGACGCCTACTAATGCCGGACTTGGCGGCAGCTATGTGATGGAGCAGGCTGTAAAGATATTAGAGGGCTACAGCGGTTACGATGCAATCGGCATCAGCACGGCCGGTCAGGTGGATTCTGAGAGGGGAGTGATTCGTTATGCAAACGAAAATATCCCAGGCTATACGGGAATGGAAATCCGCCGCATACTGGAGGAACGCTTTTCTGTGCCGGTGGCCGTTGAAAACGATGTCAATGCCGCGGCTGTTGGAGAGGGGATTTTTGGGGCCGGAGCGAAGGAAAATGATTTCCTTTGCCTGACCTACGGTACGGGCGTGGGCGGTGCAATCGTGATGGATAAAAAGGTATACCATGGCTGCGCTTTTTCAGCAGGAGAGTTCGGAGGCCTTCTGGTGCATCCAGAAGAACGCAGAGAGGGTGAATTCTTTAGCGGCTGTTATGAAAAGTATGCCTCTACCACCGCCCTGGCAGCGCGTGTAAAAGCCCTGGATCCGGAACTGTCGGACGGCAGAAAAATATTTGCCGCCCTAAAACGTCCTCAGGTAAAGGCGGAGGTGGATGGCTGGATCGATGAGATCGTAAACGGCCTTCAGACCCTGATTCACATTTTTAATCCATCCTGTGTGATTCTAGGAGGCGGAGTGATGGCGCAGCCTTATGTGACCGAACAGGTGAGATGCCGGACGCTGGACCGTATTATGCCGAGTTTTCGGGATGTAAAGATTCTTCCGGCGGCTCTGGGAAACCGGGCAGGACTTTTAGGCGCAGCCTGGCTGGGAAGCAGAAAAGAGGAGAAATAAAACAGATAATTCCAATAAGTGGAAAAACTCTTTGCAAACAGCATAAATATCTTCTGCAGCCGGTGAAAAATCAGATAAAAGCCGGAAAAGGTCTGGACAACGAAAACGAAAATAGATAAAATGGAAAAAAGACGTTAGATTGAGAGGAAAAGATCATATGCAGGGAGATTTTATAACAAGTATCAAGTCCGCATATAATCAGTTTACAAAAGCAGAAAAGAAAGTGGCAGATTATATTCTGGCAAATCCCAGAGACGTACTGTTTATGTCCATCACCGACCTGGCAGAGGCCTGTGAGGTGGGAGATACCAGTGTGTTCCGGTTCTGCAAGACAATGGACTTGAAGGGCTATCAGGAGTTTAAGATGATGCTGTCTTTGAGCATCAGCAAAGGCCAGGAACAGGTGGACCAGTTTACGGGAAATAATATTTCCATGGAGGATTCCTTTGGAGAGCTGGCAAGAAAGGTATTAAATACGAATATAAATGCGCTGAATGAGACGTTTTCCATGATCCGTGAAGAGGACATTGAACGGGCCATTACTCTGATTCACGGTGCGAGAAAGGTATTTTTCTTCGGCGTGGGCGCAAGTATGCTCACTGCCATGAAGGCCATGAATAAATTTATGCGTATTGAAAACAAAGTATTTTGTATACAGGACAGCCATATGCAGGCGATGGCGGCGGCTACCATGGATGAGAGAGATGTGGCAGTGGTATTTTCCTATTCTGGAGCCACTAAGGACACCATTCATGTGGCAGAGGTTGCAAAGCGGGCGGGAGCCAGGATTATCTGTATTACCCGCTTTGTAAAATCACCGCTGAGTTCCCACGCAGACGTCACTCTGCTGTCAGGCGCGAATGAAGGTCCGCTTCAGGGCGGCTCCACTTCCGCAGAGATCAGCCAGTTGTTCCTGGTGGATCTGATCTATACAGAGTATTACCGCAGGTATTTTGAACAATGCAGCGTGAATAATGAGAAAACGTCTGGCTCCGTTCTGGAAAAGCTGTGTTGACGGAAAGAACCAAAGGGTATAAACGTATTGAGAAAGGCGATGCCCAAGCATCGCTTTTTTACAAAAAAAATAAAGAAAAAATTTTTACTTTTATAGAAATGTTGAAAAAAACAATTAAAGTGATATACTGATGGTATCACAATAAAGAAACAGCCCTTTGCGGGGAAAGCCGATAGGATGGAGCAGGAAACAGGCTCTGCATCGGGCGGAGAAAGGTGGAGCAACATGAGAGATATTACAAAGTATCAGGGGATTATTCCGGCATTTTACGCTTGCTATGAGGAGGATGGAAGCGTAAGCAGAGAACGCACGAAGGCTTTGGCAGAGCATTTGCTGAAAAAGGGAGTAAAGGGGGTTTATGTGGGAGGTTCCTCCGGCGAGTGCATCTATCAGAGCAAGGAAGAGCGCAAGGCAGTGCTGGAGGCAGTGCTGGAAGTGGTCAAAGGGAAAATGACCGTCATTGCCCACGTAGCCTGCAATAATACCGAGGACAGCTGCGAACTGGCAGCTCATGCGGAGCGTTTGGGAGCAGATGCGATCGCGTCCATTCCCCCTATCTATTTTCATTTGCCCGAGCACGCCATTGCCCAGTACTGGAATGATATTTCCGCTGCGGCGCCCAATACGGATTTTGTGATCTACAATATTCCACAGCTGGCAGGCGTAGCCTTGACCATGCCTCTGTTTAAAGAGATGAAAAAGAATCCGAGGGTAGCTGCCGTTAAAAACAGTTCAATGCCCGTACAGGATATCCAGATGTTTAAAATGGAGGGCGGAAAGGATTTCGTAGTATTTAATGGGCCGGATGAACAGCTGGTATCCGGACTGGCCATGGGTGCAGACGGCGGTATCGGAGGTACTTATGGGGTAATGCCGGAACTGTATCTGAAGATCTATGAGCTGTGCCAAAAAGGCGAGTACAAGGCTGCCGGACAGATCCAGTATGCCGCGGACGCGATCATCTATGCTATGTGCGCCTGCCATGGAAATCTCTACGCTGTAATGAAAGAGATCTTAAAGATAAGAGAGGGACTTGAACTGGGCAGTGTGAGAAAGCCGATGCCGGGGCTGATTCCTGAGGATATGGAGCAGGTAAGAAAATGCGCTGCAATGATCGACGCTGCAATTGCAAAGCTGTAGGATGAAATAAAAGAAAAAATTTTCAGTGCCATTCTGCAGGATTCGTTTGCAAATCAGAAATTGTGTAAAATATAAGAGGGTATTTTTGGGGAGTTTCGCATAATGCATAAAAATGCAGAAGAGAAACTCCCTGTTTTTTTGGGTTTAAAACTAAAAAACACAATGAATAAAAAGAAAAGAAATTTTTTTCGGGCAAATTGACAAAAAGAAAAAACCGTGCTATAATCATTTCAACAACAAAGAAATGTTCCTGCCAGGGGTACAGGGCGGGAGCGGGGAGAAATGAGAAGGAGGAATTTTCTTATGAAGAAAATGTTATCTTTGGGTCTGGCGGCAGCCATGACAGCATCCATGCTCACAGGCTGCGGCGGGGGAGACAAACAGACAGCCGGCACACAGGCAGATACCAAGGCAGAAGAGGCAAAGAACACAGAAGCCGCATCCAAAGGATCTGAAGGGACTTCTGCTGAAGGAGTGACAGAGATTACCTGGTGGGCGTTCCCTACATTTGCACAGGACGGGAATAATCCCGCAGGCACGTATGAGCAGGAGATCATAGATGCCTTTGAGGCAAAGAATCCTGATATCAAGGTGAAGCTTGAGACCATTGATTTCACTTCCGGGCCGGAAAAAATCACCGCAGCGATTGAGGCGGGAACGGTATGCGACGTTCTCTTTGATGCTCCCGGACGTATCATTTCCTATGCACAGAACGGAAAGCTGGTAGCTCTGGATGATATGTTTACAGATGAGTTTACGAAGGATGTTGATAATGAGGCGCTGTTAAATGCCTGCAAGTCCGGTGACAGCTACTATATGTATCCCATCAGCAGCGCGGCTTTCTGCATGGCAGTGAGCAAGAACGCCTTAGAGGAAGCGGGCGCTATGGACTGCATCAATCTGGAGGGCGACCGTACCTGGACCACAGAGCAGTTTGAGGAGATGATGAAGAAACTTTCTGAGGCAGGCTTCATGGGCGGCACCGTATACTGCTCCGGACAGGGCGGTGATCAGGGTATCCGCGCATTTGTGACCAATCTCTATGACAGCTCCGTAACGGATCCTGAGATCACTACATACACATTGAACGATGAAGGCGGCGTAAAGGCCATGACCAAGATCAAGGAGTGGGTAGATAACGGCTATATGTTAAATGGTTCCGCATACAACGGCGGCGAGGACGTTGACCAGTTTGTAGCAGGCAACACAGCATTTACTACTTTATGGTCTCCAGGCCTTGCAAGCCAGAGAGCAGAAACCTTAAATGAGAACGGAATTGAGGCCATTGCCCTTCCATTCCCGTCTGAGGACGGAAAGCCTGCTCTTGAATACCTTGTAAATGGCTTCTGTGTATTTGACAACGGCGATGAGGCAAGAGCTGAGGCATCCAAGAAGTTTATCGACTTTGTCTGCAACGACGAAGAGTGGGGGCCAAAGAATGTGGTAAAGACCAGTGTATTCCCGGTTCGCCAGTCTATGGGCGATTTATATGAAGGCGATGAGGATATGGCATTCTACGCTTCCCTCAGCAAATATTATTCTCCATACTATAATACGATTCCTGGATTTGCCGAGATGAGAACCTACTGGTTCCCAATGCTTCAGGCAGTGATCAATGGCGACGCTGAGCCGAAGGCCGCTCTGGATGATTTTGTAGCAAAGGCAAATCAGTCCATTATAAACGCTCAGTAATACAGCAAAAGCCCTTACAGATGAGAAGGGTGAAAGCAGGGATTCTCCCCATATTACGGCCTGTAGTATGGGGAGTCACTTTTAGAAGGAGAGATCTACCATGAAGTCAAGGAAAATCAACAAGATCAGAATGCGGGAAACGCTTGTTTCCTACGCGTTCCTCTTACCGGCCATGCTGTTTTTTATCATTTTTGTGCTGGTTCCCATGGGAATGGGCGTAGTCACCAGCTTTTTCCGCTACAATATGAAGGGAATGACATTTACCGGGCTGTCTAACTATACCACGATGTTTGCAGATCCTGTATGGCAGAAGTCCCTGGTGAACACCCTGCTTCTGGTAGTAGGCTCCGTTCCCATCACCGTTTTATTTGCACTTTTTGTGGCAGCCATGACCTATGAGAAGAATCCGGTGACACGGTCCTTTTTCCGCTGTGTGTTCTTCCTGCCGGTCGTAACCGGTACGGTAGCTGTTACTGTTGTGTGGAAATGGATCTACGATCCGTTAAACGGTATCCTGAACTGGCTGTTAAAATCCATGGATGTGATCGATAAAAATATCATGTGGACCGGTGATAAGAAATTTGCACTCTGGGCCATCCTGATTATCCTGATCACCACCAGCGTAGGCCAGCCCATTATCCTTTACATTGCATCTCTGGGAAATGTACCCAAGGACTATGTGGAGGCGGCACAGGTAGACGGTGCCAACGATTTTCAGGTATTCTGGAAAATTAAGTGGCCAAGTCTTTTGCCTACCACTCTGTACATTGTAGTTATCACCACCATTAACTCCTTCCAGTGCTTCTCATTGATTCAGCTGCTGACATCCGGCGGCCCCAACTACAGAACCACAACGATCATGTACTATCTGTATGAAACGGCCTTTAAGAAGTTTGAATACGGCTATGCAAATGCCATGGGGGTAATTCTGGCGCTGATCATCGGCTTTATCAGCTTTGTCCAGTTTAAGGCTCTGGGCAGCGACGTTGAATATTAAGGGGGAAGAGAAGATGAAAAATAAAGTAAAAATCCTGGACATCCTGTCCATGACATTCCTGCTTCTGCTCAGCGTGGTCTTTATCTTCCCGTTTTACTGGATCCTGACAGGCGCGTTCAAATCCCAGAAGGTAACGATCAAGCTTCCGCCGGAATGGTTCCCGCTGCATCCCACCATGGAAAACTTCGAGAAGCTGTTTCAGAATCCGGCTCTTCAGTGGCTTATCAACAGTATTTTTATCGCTGCGCTGACGCTGATCATTGTCTGCATTGCCTCCTCTATGGCGGGCTATGTGCTGGCGAAGAAACGGTTCTACGGCGATAAGCTGCTGTTTAGTATCTTCGTGTTTGCCATGGCTCTTCCAAAGCAGGTAATTCTGGTGCCTCTTATGAAACTGGTTTCCTTTATGGGAATCCATGATACCTCCTGGGCTGTGATCCTTCCTTTATGCGGCTGGCCCTTTGGTATTTTCCTGATGAAACAGTTCAGCGAAAATGTTCCTACCGAGCTTTTAGAGGCGGCAAAGATTGACGGAAGCGGAGAGATCCGCACCTTTACAAACATTGTTATGCCGATCGTAAAGCCTGGTCTGGGAGCGCTGGCTATCTTTACCTTTATCAATACCTGGAACGATTATTTCATGCAGTTGGTAATGTTAAATTCCAGAACCAATCTGACCATCTCCCTGGGTGTGGCAACGCTGCAGCAGGAGTTCTCCACGAACTATGGTGTGATCATGGCAGGTGCGGCTCTGGCGGCGGTTCCCATCGTTGCCGTTTTCCTGATGTTCCAGAATTATTTCACCCAGGGAATTACCATGGGCGCAGTAAAAGGATAAGGGGAAACAAGTTGACAAACAGCATCATTTGAGTAAAATATGGTATAGGTTGGAGCGATGGTCGTTTGGCCATCGCTCCTGTATATTTACCCGCAGACCGGGCGAAGGAAGGAAAACGGATATGAGTTTGATCGTACAGAAATTCGGCGGAACCTCCGTGGCAGACACAGAGAGGCTTCGCAATGTTGCAAGGATCATTACGGACGCATATAAGGCAGGGAATCAGGTGGTGGCAGTGCTGTCGGCCCAGGGCGATACCACGGATGACCTGATTGAGAAGGCGAGGGAGATCAATCCTGAGGCTTCCAGCCGTGAGATGGATATGCTTTTATCTACCGGTGAGCAGATCTCAGTCTCTCTCTGCGCCATGGCCATTGAGGCTATGGGGTATCCGGTGATCTCTCTTACGGGCTGGCAGTCCGGCGTGATTACCAATACCGTTTCAGGAAATGCAAGGATCAAAAAGGTGGATACGGAGCGCATCGAGGCAGAGCTGAACCAGAAGAAGATCGTTATTGTCACAGGGTTTCAGGGTGTGGACAGAAATCACGATATAACGACCCTGGGAAGAGGAGGTTCCGATACCTCAGCGGTAGCGCTGGCCGCAGTGCTGGGAGCTGATCTGTGTCAGATCTATACGGATGTGGAGGGTGTTTACACCGCGGACCCGAGAAAAGTGACAGGGGCAAGAAAGCTGGATGAGGTAACTTACAACGAGATGCTGGAACTGGCTACGTTAGGCGCACAGGTGCTCCACAACCGCTCCGTAGAGCTGGCGAGAAAATATAATGTAAAAATGGAGGTTCTGTCAAGTTTTACAGGCCATCCGGGAACAAAAGTGAAGGGAGTTGCAAAACGTATGGAACGTTCATATATCAGCAGTGTGGCAAAGGATAAGGATATTGCAAGGATCGCCCTCATCGGCGTACCGAATGAGATCGGCACCTCATTTAAAGTGTTTTCCCTCTTAGCCAGAAATCAGGTGAATGTGGATATCATCCTTCAGGGCATCGGCCATGAGGAAGGAAAGGATATCTGCTTTACAGTAGCGGAAAAGGATCTTAAGAAGGCTTCGGAGCTTCTGATCGAGCAGAAAGAGGAACTGCGCTACAGCCGTCTGGAGACAAACTGCGACGTGGCTAAGGTTTCTGTGGTGGGAGCAGGCATGATCAACAATCCCGGTGTGGCGGCAACGCTGTTTGAGGCGCTCTACGATGCAGGCATCAATATCAACATGATTTCCACCAGTGAGATCAAGATATCTGTGCTGGTAGATAAGAAGGATGCAGATCAGGCGGTTCAGGCCATCCATGACCGTTTCTTTGGAATGTAACCAGCCGCTGCCGCAAGGAAAGAAAACTCCGTATATGTTTTCTACCTGGCCTGAACTGTTACATTAAATAATTGTAAGATTCTGTTAATGATTGTTCATTGAACGGGAAATGTAAAAATATACAGATAAACACGCATAAAGTGGGCGCTGCCGCACATACCTCATAAAAAACAATCGGCTGTTTGGGAGCAGGTATGGAGACAGCGTCTGTATTTTTCTTAAAATTTGTTAATAATTTATCGAAAACAGGCAATTTCCTGATCTGGGGGGCTTGCCATTTGACAAAAATCTTATTATAATCATATATGGCAATATTTTTGTCTTTATGCGGGATTGCACTGGGATTGAAAGCAATTCCGTCTAATATTGTAGACTTAAGAATGATGGAGGACTGGAAAATGAGTAATTCAGCACAAACTTCAGCAAGCAGCCGTATTGCAGCTCTGCTTGATGAGAACAGTTTTGTTGAAGTCGGCGCGTATATCACCGCTAGAAACACGGACTTTAACATGACTGAGCAGGAAACACCGGCTGACGGTGTGGTTACCGGATACGGTACCATCGGCGGGTGCCTGGTTTATGTATACAGCCAGGATGCATCCGTACTGGGCGGCTCTATGGGCGAGATGCACGCAAAGAAGATCTGCAGCATCTATTCCATGGCTATGAAAATGGGAGCGCCTGTGATCGGACTGGTGGACTGTGCCGGACTGCGTTTACAGGAGGCTACGGATGCGCTGGATGGTTTTGGTAAGCTGTACTTAAGCCAGGCCATGGCATCTGGTGTGATCCCGCAGATTATGGCAGTTTTCGGCACCTGCGGCGGCGGTATGGCAGTAGCAGCAGGTATGGCAGATTTCACCTTTATGGAGGAGAAGTCCGCCCAGCTCTTTGTAAATGCTCCAAACGCGTTAGAGGGCAATTACAAGGCAAAATGCGACACAGCGGCAGCTGCGTTCCAGAGCAAAGAGACCGGAGCGGTTGATTTTACGGGAGACGAGGCTTCGATCCTGGCCCAGATCCGCACACTGGTATCTATTCTGCCCGCAAACAACGAGGAGGATTTTTCCGAGGCCGACTGTCAGGATGATCTGAACCGTATGTGCACCGGCATTGAGGGAGTGGCAGGAGACCCTGTGCAGGCATTATCCATGATCTCTGATAATCATTTTGTAATGGAAATAAAGAAGGCTTATGAACCCTCTATGGTGACAGCCCTTATCCGTATAAACGGCGTGACCGTAGGCTGCGTGGCAAACCGTACAGAGCTCTATGAGGATGGAAATAAGACAGAGGACTTTGAGTCTGTTCTGTCTGGCAAGGGCTGCGGCAAGGCAGCGGAGTTCATCAATTTCTGCGATGCTTTCAGTATTCCGGTACTGACGATTGCAAATGTAAACGGCTATAAGGCAAGTCTGTGCAGTGAGAAATCGATTGCAAAGGCAGCAGCCCGTCTGACTTACGCATACGCAAACGCCACAGTTCCCAAGGTGACCGTAGTGACAGGAAAAGCACTGGGAAGCGCCGGCCTTACCATGGGCAGCAAGAGCCTGGGATCTGATCTGGTATACGCCTGGCCCAATGCCGTGATCGGCACCATGGAGCCGGATGAGGCGGTTAAGATTATGTATGCAAAGGAGATCGAGGCCAGCGATGACGCGGTGGCTCTCATCAATGAGAAGGCGGCAGAGTACGCAAAGGCTCAGTCCGGCGCGATGGCTGCTGCAAGAAGAGGCTATGTAGACGATATTATCAAGGCAGAAGAGACACGCCAGAGACTGGCAGCTGCCTTTGAGATGCTTTATACAAAAAGTGAGGACCGTCCGTCAAAGAAGCATGGCACGGTTTAAAGAGGGGTGACATGTATATGAGACGATTATTAAAACGGATGGCAGCGGCAGCCCTTGTATCTGCCTGCCTGGTAAGCCTGTCTGCCTGCTCTCAGAAGGAAACAGACACAGAGGCATTATCCATCAGTACAGACGGTACGCCGGTGGAGGATTCCATGGCGGATGCCCTCATTCTTTCTGCGGCCCAGACGCTGGGAGCTTCTGATGAGCAGCTGATTGTACAGGCACAGCTGGCAGAGGCCCAGGGCGATACCGCCAGTGCGGGGCTTTATGAGGAGCAGTTAGAAGTCCGGGAGGAGATGGGCAGCTTAAAGCACATTGATATCGAGGACGGCTCGGTGGTTCTTCTGGAGGACGGAAGCTACACGGTGATCCTTCCTGTAGAGTTTACACAGGGAACCAAAAAGTATGTGATGAACCTCAATATGGCTACGGGACAGCTGGAGGCCCAGTTTACGGATATGTCCACAGGTACAGAGGAGGATAACTCCATAAGCTCTCTGTTAAAAACAGCCAGTGTGTATACCGGAGTCGGTATGGGAACCGTGTTCTGTGTTCTGATTTTCATCAGCCTTCTGATTGCCTGCTTTAAGATTATCCACACATGGGAAAAGGGAAAGAAGGAGAATGCGGCAGCGCCTGCGCCTACACCTGCAGCAGCCTCGGTTCCGGTTCAGGCAGGAACTCCGGCAGTGACCGGACCTGAACTGGCAGACGATGCGGAACTGGCAGCGGTTATGGCCGCAGCCATCGCAGCATATGAAGGGACATCGCCCAACGGACTGGTGGTACGCTCGATCCGCCGTGTGAGCAGTTCCAGAAGAAGATAAGGATTCATTTTAAATCAAGGAGGAAATCGATCATGAAAACATATACCATTACAGTAAATGGAAAAGCATATGCAGTAACCGTTGAAGAAGGCGCAGCAGCCCCCGTGGCAGCAGTTCCTGCAGCAGCCCCGGCACCTGTGGCAGCACCCG
>OBWG01000517.1_pt1 | contig 26356 bp, 28 predicted proteins | sample 1495221 | NCBI WGS metagenome assembly OBWG01 (sample SAMEA2580053, study PRJEB22360) | human gut metagenome | reverse complement strand
ATAAGGAAAGAATTTCCGGAAGCAAGAGTGCTTCGGATGGATATGGATACCACGAAAAGAAAGCACAGCCATGAAGAGATCTTGAAGACTTTTTCGGAAGGCAGGGCCGATATTCTTGTGGGCACGCAGATGATTGTCAAAGGACACGATTTTGAAAACGTGACTCTCGTCGGAATCCTGGCAGCGGATTTATCTCTGCATGCCAATGATTTTCGTGCGGCAGAGAGGACATTCCAGCTTTTGACCCAGGCAGCCGGCCGTGCAGGGAGAGGTGAGAAAGCGGGTGAGGTTGTCATACAGACCTATTCGCCGGAACATTACTGTATTGTCACGGCGGCGACGCAGGACTATGAAGAGTTTTACCGCCAGGAGATAGCCTACCGGACGATGCTTTGCTATCCTCCGGTTTGGCAGATGCTCACAGTCCTTCTTGCCGGGCCTTCGGAAGAGGAATGTAAACAGACAGCACAGCGCATGGCAAGGGTCATTCAGAATTCGGGTATCCGCGTCATCGGCCCCGGCAAAGCCTCTCTGGCAAAAGTCAATGATATTTACCGGCAGGTGCTGTACGTAAAAGAGAAAGACTACAAGGAACTTGTGAAGGTGAAAGACCGGCTGGAACTTTGGATCGACCGGCAGGAACTGCCGAAAGACATTCATATTACATTTGATTTTAATCCTATGAGCAGTTATTAACAAAGAATATTTGAGATATTTGAGAAGGAGAAGTATTCATGGCAATCAGAAACATCAGAAAAATGGGGGATGAAGTCCTCAGAAAACCATCAAAAGAGATTAAAGAAATGACTTCCAGGACCATGCTGCTGATCGAAGACATGTTTGATACGATGTATGAGGCATACGGTGTGGGACTGGCCGCTCCTCAGGTTGGAATCCTGAAACGGCTGGGGGTGCTCGAGTTCATAGGATTTGAAACGGCGGGTGGTCATCGACACCTATGAAGGCCAGCCGCTGGTCCTGATCAATCCTAAGATTGTGGAAAAAGACGGCGAACAGATCGGAGATGAGGGATGTCTGAGCCTTCCGGGGAAGGTCGCAGTCGTAAAGCGTCCGAACCATGTGGTATGTGAGGCGCTGGACCAGGATATGAACCCCATCAGAGTGGAGGGAGAAGGACTTCTTGCGAGGGCGATCTGCCATGAACTCGACCATTTGGACGGAGTCCTTTACCCGGATGTGGCGGAAGAACCGGTGAGAGATGTGGAAGAAGAGGAAGAGTAAGGAGGACGCGATGAACGTTGTATTTATGGGAACGCCGGAATTTGCGGTGCCTACATTGGAGAAGCTGACACAATTTCATCATGTGGCTGCGGCAGTGACCCAGCCGGATAAGCAGAAGGGAAGAGGAAAGAAACTTTCTTTCCCGCCGGTGAAAGAGGCGGCACTGCAACATGGAATCCCTGTCCTTCAGCCGGCAAAAGCCAGAGATGAGCAGTTTATAGAAGACCTTGAACAGCTGGCTCCGGATGTGATTGTAGTAGTCGCGTACGGACAGATTCTGCCGGAGCGGATCCTGAATATCCCCAAATACGGATGTATCAATGTCCATGGGTCACTTCTTCCGAAATACCGCGGGGCGGGACCGATACAGTGGGCCGTCTTAAACGGTGAGAAGGAAACGGGAATTACAACTATGTATATGGAAAAAGGTTTGGATACGGGAGATATGATCGACAAAGCGGTCATCCCGCTGGATCAGAAAGAAACGTCAGGAACCCTTCATGACAAGCTGATGGAACTGGGCGCAGACTTATTGCTGGAGACCTTAGAAAAACTAGAAAACGGGACGGCGGTAAGGACGAAACAAAATGACAATGAGAGTTCCTATGCCCCGATGCTGAGCAAAGAGATGGGGGAAATAGAGTTCACGAAAAGTGCCGCTGAGATTGAACAGTGGGTGCGCGGACTGAACCCATGGCCGAGTGCTTATACGGAACTTGGAGGGAAAACACTGAAAATATGGGATGCGGACGTCGTTCCTTATGACGGAGGAGAGAGACCCGGAACGATCATTGAAGTGACGAAAAAACAGATGATTGTGGCCTGCGGCCAGGATGCGTTAGCGCTCAACGAGATCCAGCTTTCCGGGAAAAAACGGATGTCCGTTCAGGCATTTTTGGCGGGCTCCAGGGTGGATACAGGAACGGTATTAGGAGAATAATATGCAGAATCCAAGAGAATTGGCCTTAGATGTTCTGATGAAAATAGATAAAAAAGAGGAACTGTCCCATATTGCCATCGGAGAGACACTGGAAAAGTATCAGTTCAGTGAAAAGAAGGACCGGGCTTTTTTTACAAGGCTATGCCAGGGAACTCTGGAACGCCGCCTGACCATCGACTATGTGATCGATCTGTATTCTAAGACGAAGGTAAGGAAAATGAAGCCGCTGGTGCGTTCACTGCTCCGCATGGGTGCCTGTCAGATTTTATTTATGGATCATATCCCTGATTCCGCGGCCTGCAATGAATGTGTAAAGCTGGCGAAAAAGCGGGGATTTTCTAAGTTATCCGGCTTTGTAAACGGTGTTTTGAGAACAATATCCAGACAGAAGCAGGAGATTCCGTTTCCGGACCGGAATAAGGACTTTGTAAAGTATCTGTCCGTTGCCTGTTCCATGCCGGAATGGATCATCCGTCATTTTCTCCGCTCTTATTCAGAGGAAGAAACAGAAACGATCATTAGTTCCTTCCTGGAGCCAAAAAAGACGACGGTTTCATGGATGGAAAGCAGCGGGTCCAGAGAGGAACTGATCGCTTCCCTGGAAAAGGACGGCGCCAAGGTGGAAGACGGAAAGCTTCTCCCGGAGGCACTCCGTATTTCTCACTATGATTTTTTGAGACGTCTCACATCATTCAGGGAAGGCCGGTTTATTGTGCAGGATGAAAGTTCCATGCTGGCGGGAAAGGCTGCAGATCCAAAAGAGGGACAGAAGATCCTCGATATGTGCAGCGCGCCGGGAGGCAAAGCTCTGTATGCGGCAGACAAACTCCACGGAACGGGGCAGGTCCTGGCGCGGGATCTGACGGAATACAAAGAGGAACTGTTAAAGGAAAACATTGAGCGTGTGGGATTTGAAAATATCCGTACTCAGATCTGGGATGCCAGAATTCCGGATGAACGCCTGGCAGAGTCTATGGATGTTGTACTGTGCGATGTTCCCTGTTCCGGACTTGGAATTATGGGAAAAAAGCAGGACATTAAGTACAATCTGGAAGAATCCGCTTTGGAAGACCTGGTGAAATTGCAGAGAGAAATACTAAAAACTGCCCTGACCTATGTGAAGCCGGGAGGAAGCCTGCTTTTTTCTACATGTACGATCAATCCGAAAGAAAATGAGGAAAATTTCAGGTGGCTTGCGGGACAGACCGGATATGAGCCGGAAGACCTGACTCCGTTTCTTCCCGAAACTCTTGATATTAAAACGGCGAAAGAGGGATATATCCAGCTGCTGCCGGGAATACATCCGTGCGACGGATTTTTTATCGGAAAACTTAGGAGAACAAAATGAGAGATCTGAAATCAATGACACTGGAAGAACTGGAACTTGCGGTGAAAGAACTGGGAGAAAAGAAGTTCCGTGCAAAACAAATATTTGAGTGGTTCCATAAGAGGCTGGCATCCTCTCTTGATGAGATGAACAATCTTCCGAAAAACCTGAAAGAAAAACTTCAGGAAAAATATGAAGCTGCGGAACTGAAAGAAGTGGAAACCTATGTATCCAGGATTGACGGCACAAGAAAGTATTTATTTCAGCTGAATGATGGGAATATGATAGAAAGTGTCCTGATGAAATACAAGCACGGCAATTCGGTGTGCATTTCGTCACAGGCCGGGTGCAGGATGGGATGCAGATTCTGTGCATCTACCCTCGGAGGGCTGGACCGCAATCTTTTACCGTCAGAAATGCTTGGACAGATTTATTATATCCAGAAAGATACCGGGGAACGGGTGTCCAATGTGGTCGTTATGGGAACTGGGGAACCGTTGGATAATTATGAAAATCTTTTGAGATTTATCAGACTCTTGACCGATGAAAAGGGGCTGAATTTAAGTCAAAGAAACCTGACAGTGTCTACCTGCGGACTGGTGCCGAAAATACGGGAACTGGCAGATGAAAAGCTTCAGATGACTCTTGCGATCTCTCTTCACGCCTCCAACGACGAGATGAGGAAATCCCTGATGCCGGTGGCAAATCAGTATTCTATGGAAGATCTGCTTGCTGCCTGTAAATATTATTTTGACCGGACGGGCCGGAGGATCACATTTGAATACAGCCTTGTAGCAGAAGTGAATGACAGTCCCCAAAATGCAAAGGAACTTTGCCGCTTTTTAGGCGGGTTTCCATGCCATGTCAATCTGATTCCGGTCAATCCTATTAAGGAGAGAGACTTCCGCCAGTCTATGCCGGAGTTTGTAAACGACTTCAAAAACATACTTGAAAAAAATCGTGTAAATGTTACCATAAGAAGAGAAATGGGCAGAGATATCAACGCTGCCTGTGGACAATTAAGAAGAAAGAAGCTGAATTCTGTGGAAAAACAGGAAATCCGCACAAAAAAGGAGAACTAAGATGCAATCCGTTGGAACTTCTCACAGAGGAAAGGTACGGTCTGAAAATCAGGACACCATCTTTCACTCTGATGAACCCGTAGGACAATTAGATAATTTATATATCGTTGCGGACGGCATGGGAGGCCACAAGGCAGGAGGTTTTGCGTCCTCTTTTGCGGTCAGTCGGTTTGTGGAATTAATACGAGAGATAGAGAATTCAGATCCTATTGAGATTATGAAGGAAGCACTGCAGAAAGTGAGCAGTGAAATATTGCTGAAGTGCCAGGAAGAAGAGTACTCTGGCATGGGAACAACTATGGTAGCAGCCACTGTGACAGAAGAGAGTATTTTTGTGATGAACATCGGGGACAGCCGTCTGTATTTTGCAGATCAGGATCTTGTCCAGGTGACAACAGACCATTCTTTTGTGGAAGAATTGGTGAAGGCCGGAGAGATTGACCGCAGACAGATGAGGCAGCATCCAAAAAGAAATCTGATCACGAGAGCGATCGGTGCAGGGATTGAATCTGTACCCGATTTTTTTGAGCTGCCAAAGAAAAACGGATATTTATTGTTGTGCAGTGACGGACTGACGAGCATGGTTGCGGATGATGAAATCAAAGAACTCCTGTTGGATCACAGTCAATTAGAAAATAAGGCAGCCCAGTTGGTGAACAGGGCCAACGAATATGGCGGCAAGGACAATATATCCCTGGTGATCGTTGCGCTGGGGGAGCGAGGTGAGATCACATGTTAGAAACAGGAACCATTTTAGGAGGACGCTATGAAATCCTGAAAAAGATCGGTACCGGCGGGATGGCTGACGTATACATGGCAAAGTGCCATAAACTCAACCGGAACGTCGCCATCAAAGTGCTGAAAAATGAATATGTAGATAATGAGAAGTTTTTAAAAAAATTTCAGGTGGAAGCAGAGGCGGTCGCAAGACTGGCCCATCCCAATATTGTGAACGTATATGATGTAGGTCAGGAAGGCAGTGTCAATTACATTGTCATGGAATTGGCAGAAGGCATTACCCTGAAGGAATATATTAAGAAAAAGGGGCATCTTTCCGCGAAAGAGACTGTAGAATTATCTCTTCAGATAGCTTCAGCGATCAGTCATGCCCATGGGCACCACACGATCCACAGGGATATTAAGCCGCAGAATATTCTGGTCTCAGATTCCGGTCAGGTAAAAGTCACGGATTTTGGAATAGCAAAGGCAGCCAACTCCAATACAGTCACATCCACGGCCATAGGATCAGTCCATTATATTTCTCCGGAACAGGCCAAAGGAAAGTACTGTGATGAGAAGAGCGACATTTATTCCCTGGGCATCACGATGTATGAGATGGCCACAGGCCAGGTTCCTTTTGACCATGAAAATGGGGTTACCATTGCTCTGATGCATCTCCAGAATGAGATTACGCCTCCGGGGGAACTGATCGGAGATATTCCGGAAAGCCTGGAAAAGATCATTCTCAAATGTACCATGAAAAAACCGGAAGACCGGTATCAGTCTGTGAACGAACTGATAGAGGATTTAAAGTTGGTTTTCGAAGACACGAAAGGAAGCTATGTAGGCATGGCGCCCTTTGTGGACGATTCGCCGACTCAGATGCTTCACACAAAAGAGTTTGTAAAACCGGAGGAGACGGAAGAAGAACCGGAAGAGGAATCCGGATTTGTGGATGACGACGATGAGGAAGAGCCTTCATGGTACAATTCCAAGATTGAAAAGCTGGTTGTCGTCCTGGCCGCTGTGGTGGGAGCCATTATTCTCATATCCATCATTGTACTGGTCATTAACAGTTCAGGGCTGTTCCGCTCAGGGGATAATGCCGGCACAGAGAAACTTACGACTACGGAAGAAAGCACCACGGAAAAGCTTGAGAAGGTACCGGTTGAAAACTATGTGGGAATGACTTACGATGCGGCGTTGGCATCCATCGATGAAGATCTGAAAGTGGAGCGCAAAACAGAGGCTTCATCTTCTTATGAGGCGGGATATATCATCCGCCAGAGTCTGGAGTCAGACCAGGAAGTGGAAAAGGGAACGACCATTGTATTGACTGTCAGTACCGGCGAGAGCAAAATTGAGGTGCCGGATATCCGCGGGTACAGCCAGAAGTCTGCCACGAAGATCCTTTCAGACCAGGGATTCAAAGTTTCTGTGTCCACCAAATTCAGTTCCAGTGTCAAGGAAGGTGATGTGATTTCTCAGTCTCCGGGAGCGGGGAATAAAATTTCCAGAGGCTCCAAGGTGACGATCACGGTCAGCAAAGGTGAGAACAAGGTCACAGTGCCGGAAATCGTATTTAAGACCGCAGATGATGCGAGAGAAGAGTTAAGCAGAGAAGGACTAAAGCTGATCATTTCTTCCCAGAAGTACGACAGCAGGGTGCCGGAGGGATGTATTATCAGTCAGTCACCGAAAGCCGGGAAAAAAGTTACAAAAGGGACAGGAATCGGCGTGGTCGTAAGCCTGGGAAAGCAGCCGACAACAGAATACACCATAGATAATACAGAGGAGTAAGATCAGTTCATGCAGGGAAGAATTATCAAAGGAATCGCAGGGTTTTATTATGTTGACACGGGCAGCAGTTTATATGAGTGCAAAGCAAAAGGCATCTTCAGAAACCGGAAAATGAAGCCGCTCGTGGGAGACATGGCAGAGATCGAAGTCCTGGATGAAGAAAAAAAGCTGGGAAATCTGACAGAGATACTTCCAAGGATGAACGAATTAATCCGCCCGGCTGTCTCAAACATCGATCAGGCGCTGGTTATTTTTGCAGCCAAGAATCCAAAACCAAATTATAATCTGCTGGACCGGTTTTTGCTTATGATGGAGAAGCAGAGAGTCCCTGCGGTGGTCTGTTTTAATAAGACGGATCTGGCCAGAGAAAAGGAATTGTCTGTTCTCATGGACGTATATAAAGACTGCGGCCACCGGGTGATCTTTACCAGTGTCTCCGACGAGACGGGACTTTCGGAGATCAGGGAGGCCGTAGAGCACAAGACAACCGTGCTTGCAGGCCCTTCCGGTGTAGGGAAATCTTCTATGATGAATCTTTTGTATCCGGATGCGAACATGGAAACCGGAGCGGTAAGTGAAAAGATTCAGAGAGGAAAGCATACGACCAGACATTCGGAGCTGATCCGGGTGGGAGAAGACACTTTCGTCATGGACACGCCGGGCTTCAGTTCTCTGTTTGTGGATATGTTCGAGGAAGACGAGATTAAATATTATTTTAAAGAATTTGAACCCTATGAGGGACAATGCCGGTTCCAGGGTTGCAGCCATACTCATGAACCTGGCTGCGGTGTCAAACAGGCACTGGCGGATGGAAGGATCAGCGAGACTCGCTATGACAACTATGTACTCATCTACAATGAATTAAAAGAAAAGAGAAAATGGTAATGCATATCTTAATTTTAACAGGCGGAGATTTGGACAGGGTCTTCGCCCGTTCTTATATTCAAACGCAGAAATTTGATAAAATTATTGCTGCGGACAAAGGGCTATTATACGCAGAACAGATCAAAATCCGCCCGGATTTCATATTGGGTGACTTTGACAGCTGTCCGGAAGAAACGGTAAAACGATTTAAACAAGAAGATATTATGATTCTTCCCAGAGAAAAAGACGATACGGACACGGGGATCGCTGTGGAACAGGCAGTCCGCATGGGGGCTGCAAAGGTGACGATTCTTGGGAGCACGGGCACCAGATTAGACCATGTGCTCGGGAATATGGGACAGCTTGTATATGCACTAAAACATGGAGTGGAGGCATATATAGTGGATTCACATAACCGCATCCGGGCAGTGGACCGTCCTCTCAGCATAAATAAAAAAGAACAGTTTGGGAACTATATCTCCCTCATTCCGGTGGGCACGGTGACAGGAGTGACGCTTCACGGATTCTATTACCCGCTGAATGACGATACGCTTGTATTCCATGAGACATGGGGGATCAGCAATGAACTGACTGAGGAGAGCGGAATCGTTGAAATGAAGACAGGGACCCTGCTTGTGGTAGAAAGCAGAGACTAGATGAGGCGGGGTGGACGAGTTTTTTACCACTATTTCCGTCACGCTTTGAAATGCGTTCCTCCAATAGTGCTAAAAAACTATCGTTAGATAGTGACAGCAGTTTGATGAGTCCTTATCCAGCAGACATTACGTCCATTTTCTACATGGTTGGAGTGAGGCATTCTAAGAGCCGAACGGAAATTATGTGGAAAATGTCTCTCGGGTGGACGTGCTTCGCACGATAAGGTATACTTGTTTTAGTGTTGTTTATTTTTTATATTTGGAGAGGGTTGATATTATGAAAAAAGGTTTGATCATGGATATGGACGGAGTCGTCGTGGACAGTGAGCTTGTGTATGTAAAAAAATTTATGACATGGTTTAAAAAGCAGGGTATCGAGATGGGAATGAGTGATTTTGAGAAGATCATTGGCACACCGTATGCGGAGGCTATTGATTACTTTATGGAGTTTTGGGGAGACAGGAGCAGCAGGGAAGAGTTTGCTGAGATGTTTGCTCAGCTGAAAGATCAGGTAAAATTTAACTATCGGGATATTCTCAATCCGGGAGTGAAGGAGCTGCTTACATACTGCAAAAAGAAAAAGATCAAGACAAACCTGGCTTCCGGAAATTCTATGGACTGTATCGAAAAAATGTTGGAGGAGTGCGGTCTCGAAAGTCATTTTGATTTTGTGATCAGCGGAGAAAAGCTGCGGAGAAATAAGCCCCATCCGGATGTCTATTTAAAAGCAATGGAATATATGGACCTGGAGCCGGAACAGTGTATTACTCTGGAGGATTCCAGGGCAGGCATCAGGGCGTCCAAAGGCGCCGGAATTTTTACGGTGGCAAAGGTGCCGGAAGAATATTGTCTGCCGCAGGAAGAGGCAGATACGAAAGTGAAGCGGGTAGTGGATGTGATTCCAATGCTGAAAAATGCGTAGATAATTTACAGAGGTGAAAAGATGAAATTATATAAAAAACTAGAAAAAGTATTGTGGCTGGTTTTAATTCTGATGTTTGCATTCAGTCTGGTGTTTGACTGGGTAAAAAACTTTGTGGGATCCAGTGTTGAGTTTACGGATGTGGCATTTATCCTGACAGTGATCAGCGGAGCTGCTCTGCTCCTAGAACGGTTCCTCGTGGGACCCGGTACGGGCAAAAATTATACGAAAACAGAGTCATTTGCACTTCTTTTAGTCTTTGTTTATATGTTTGTAATGATGTTTCAGGCCAGGGGAATTATGACGATTTCATTTTTGGGAAATGATCAGAGATCACTCTGGATCCTTGCACCGGCGCTGGCGCTTTTATGGTTTACAAAGACCATTGCCCCGGAGATCGAGCAGAAGGATAAAGAACGTATCGAAAAGAAAAAGAAAAAGTTTAAGAATCGGGCCAGATAGCAGGATATTCTTATCGGCTGGAGGAGATGGATATGAAATATGATAAATGTCCGATCTGCAATGAAAAATTAAAGAACGGCATCTGCCCTATGTGCGGTTATGACTTTAAAAGACTGGAGAGCGGGCAAAGATCCGGAAACAGGGGGAACCGTCCGGATTACAGAGCCAGGCCCAACGAAGAGCCAAAGTACTCTATGACAAAACAGCATAAACAGGCACACAGACAGTTCCGCACCGAGAAAAAAAGAGGTGCGGGGAAGCTTATAAAGTTTATTTTGAGTTTCGTGGTTATTTCCAGTATATTTTTGGATGCGGTAAGTGAGGCTGATATCGGGCAGCTGATGAAAAAGGTCCAGACTTTTATGAGTGAAGATGAAAAGAAACAGTGGACAAAAACGATGCCGGACCATACATATGAAGATACGGATTATGATTTGGAGAAGACCGGAAAGAGGTTTTCTGTGAACCTTACTTCCGGCAGATATATCGTAGGATTGGATCTTCCGGAAGGAAACTATACAATGACCGCAGGAGGGGAGGAACTGTATTTTTCAGCAAATAATGATGCACAGAATATCGGCATTTACGAACAGTTTACAGATGAAAAAATATTGGATGTAAAGCGGTACTGTAAAGTAAAAAACGTCCGTCTTTATCAGGGCTCTTTAATAGAAGTTACAGGCAGGGGGCATATTAACTGCGAGACATCGGATGCTAATATGAAGAAAATGGAAGAACCCAGGAAAAATCCTCTGAGTAAAGAAGTAGAAGTTGACGGGGTGATGACAGCAGGAAAAGATTTTCCGGCAGGCACTTATGATGTAGTTGCGGTCAGCGATGGTGGTGAATTCAAATTTACTTATGAACAAGATAAGGATGACGAATTTGGTGCAAATAGTATTTGGCTCTCAGAAGATTCAAAGGGGGAAGATCCAGAAAAATTTGTGAATTTAGAACTTATGAAAGGCACGGAAATCGAAATTCCACCGGAAGGATATTTTCAGGTCAGGCTGATTCCGAGCAAACATGTCAGACCTGAAAATATGCATGTCTATGATTCGTTAAATGGGCTTGATTCATAAAATTAACTGTGTTATGATTAAAAATCATAGTGGGAGAAAGGCAGTGAAAAAGACTCAAGGCAAAAGGAACCTTACAGGGAGGAAAGCCCGCAGACTGAAAGCTTTCCAGGGACACCTTGCGGCGGGAACACTTTGGAGCCGGGCGGCTGAAAGGCAGGATGCCTGTTAGGCGGTCACGTGGTACGCGTTAAGTACGGAAACGAGAGGAAGCCAGAATATGAATAGAGATTCTGGTTTTAAGACGGGTGGTACCGTGGGAAGATATTCCCGCCCCGAAGCAATTTTGCTTTGGAGCGGGATTTTTAAGTTCACCCACCCTTTATAAAAGGAGGAAATAAAATGGCAAATCACATCAGTGATGAAACGATCGAATACGTCGGCATTTTGGCAAAGCTTGAGCTGTCCGGCGAAGAAAAAGAACAGGCAAAGAAGGATATGGAAAGTATGCTGGACTATGTCGACAAGCTGAATGAACTGGATACGGACGGTGTGGAACCTATGTCTCACGTATTTCCGGTAAACAATGTATTCAGAGAAGATATCGTTACCAATGGAGATGACAGAGAAGAGATTCTTAAAAACGCACCGGAGAGAAAAGACGGCGCCTTTGTGGTGCCAAAGACCGTAGAATAGGAGGAAGCCATGGGAATTTTAGATTTGACAGCCCTGGAACTGGGCAGAAAAATAAAAGCAAAAGAGATCACCTCAGTAGAAGCAGTACAGGCTGTTCTGGAACAAATCAGGAAAACAGAGCCGGCGGTGCATGCCTATGTATCATATGATGAAGAGAGTGCATTAAAGAGAGCAGAAGAGGTGCAGAAACAGATCGATGACGGCACATTGACCGGGCCGCTGGCCGGTGTTCCGATGGCTGTGAAAGATAATATTTGTACAAAGGGATATAAAACTACGTGCAGTTCCAGAATTCTCGAAAATTTTGTTCCGACCTATGCCGCTCAGGCGGTGGAAAACCTGATCGCTGCCGGTGTGGTCATCATAGGAAAGACGAATATGGATGAGTTTGCCATGGGAAGCACGACTGAAACTTCAGCATTTGGGCCGACAAAAAATCCATGGAATCAGGAACATGTGCCGGGAGGATCTTCGGGCGGATCGGCAGCAGCAGTGGCGGCAGGAGAGTGTTTCATGGCACTCGGCTCAGATACCGGAGGATCCATCCGCCAGCCGGCATCTTTCTGCGGAATTACCGGAATGAAACCGACCTATGGTACAATTTCAAGATACGGACTGATCGCTTACGGTTCTTCCCTGGATCAGATCGGGCCGATGGCCAAAGATGTATCCGACTGTGCGGCTCTTCTGGAAACTGTGGCATCGTATGACAAAAAAGACTCCACATCCATTGAGCGGGATGAGTATGATTTTACATCGGCTTTAGTTGACGATGTGAAAGGAATGAAGATCGGAATCCCGAAAGACTATTTCGGGGAAGGACTGGACTCTGAAGTCAGGGAAGCTGTCATGAATGCTGCCCGTACATTGGAGGAAAAGGGAGCCGTCATTGAGGAGTTTGACCTGGGGCTCGTGGATTACGCCATCCCTGCATACTATGTTATTGCCGCGGCGGAAGCCAGTTCAAACCTTTCACGGTTTGACGGTATAAAATACGGATACCGCGCAAAGGGAGCAGAGGGACTCCATGCCATGTATAAAAAGACACGTTCCGAAGGATTCGGGCCGGAGGTCAAAAGAAGGATCATGCTTGGATCTTTTGTCTTAAGTTCCGGCTACTACGACGCGTACTATTTGAAGGCACTGAGGACAAAAGCATTGATCAAACAGGAATTTGACAAAGCATTTGCATCCTACGACCTGATTCTCGGACCGGCGGCACCTACCACCGCCCCGAAGCTTGGGGACAGTTTAAGTGATCCGATCAAAATGTATCTCGGAGATATTTACACGATTTCTGCAAACCTGGCAGGACTGCCGGGAATCAGTGTGCCGTGCGGAAAAGACAGCAAAGGACTGCCGATCGGTCTGCAGCTTTTGGGAGACTGCTTCCAGGAAAAGAAACTGATCCGGGCTGCCTATGCATTTGAGCAGACGAGAAGTTATGAAGCACCAGAAATTGCCAAAGGAGGTGTTCAGTAATGAGTAAACAATATGAGACCGTTATCGGACTGGAAGTCCATGTGGAACTGGCGACGAAAACGAAGATCTTCTGCGGATGCAGCACTGAGTTCGGGGGTGCGCCGAATACACATACCTGTCCGGTGTGCACCGGAATGCCGGGTTCTCTTCCGGTATTAAATAAACAGGTAGTCGAATATGCCGTGGCTGTTGGGCTTGCGACCAACTGCAGCATTACACAGAACTGCAAGTTTGACAGGAAGAATTATTTTTATCCCGACAATCCGCAGAATTATCAGATTTCCCAGCTGTATCTTCCGATCTGCCGGGACGGACATGTGGAGATCGAAACGGACGGGGGGACAAAATCCGTTGGAATTCACGAGATCCATATGGAGGAAGATGCGGGTAAATTAATCCATGACGAATGGGAAGACTGTTCCCTTGTGGATTACAATCGTTCCGGAGTGCCGCTGATCGAGATTGTCTCAGAGCCGGATATGCGTTCCGCTGATGAAGTCGTGGCTTATCTGGAAAAACTCAGACTGATCATCCAGTATCTCGGCGCCTCCGACTGTAAGCTTCAGGAGGGTTCCATGAGAGCCGATGTCAACCTTTCTATAAGAGAGGCAGGAGCAGAAGAGTTCGGGACAAGGACAGAGATGAAAAATCTGAACTCTTTTAAGGCGATCAGACGTGCGATTGAAGGAGAGACGGACCGCCAGATCTCTCTGCTGGAAGAAGGCAAAGAAGTGACGCAGGAGACAAGACGCTGGGACGACACAAAAGAAAAATCTTATCAAATGCGTTCCAAAGAGGACGCACAGGATTACCGCTACTTCCCGGACCCTGATCTCGTGCCGGTCATCATCAGCGATGAGTGGATCAGCCAGATAAAAGAGGCACAGCCGGAACTGCGGGATGAAAAGAGAAACCGCTATAAAGAAGAATACGGCCTTCCGGATTATGATATTGACATTATCACGGGAAGCAAACATCTGGCAGATATTTTTGAGGCGACGATCACCCACGGAGCCGAGGCGAAGGAAGTATCCAACTGGCTCATGGGAGAGACAATGCGTCTGGTTAACGATTCGGAAATGGACCTTACAGATCTTTCTTTTTCACCGGAGCATCTGGCAGCCCTGATCAGCATGGTGAAAGAAAATGAGATCAACCGAAAGGTCGCAAAAGAAGTCTTTGAGAAGATTTTCAAAGAAGATGTGGACCCGAAAGCCTATGTTGAAGAGCACGGATTGAAATCAATGAATGACGAGGGGGCTCTGAAAGAAACCATCGGACAGATCGTCAAAGACAATCCGAAGTCAGTGGAGGACTATAAGGCAGGAAAGAAAAAAGCCATGGGATTCCTTGTGGGGCAGACTATGAAAGCAACCCAGGGGAAAGCAGATCCCGGAGTTGTCAATAAGATACTGAAAGAAATATTAGAAAGTTTATAAAAAGAACAGAAGCTTTGGTATGATTGTCATCCAAAGCTTCTGTTTTTGTATAAAAACACAAAATGTTAAGAAATTTTTCACAAATTGGTTGGGAATTCTGAAAGAGAAATCCGGTATGATAACAGTATCACATAAAATACAACGGAAAAACAAATCAGAAGGAGCGTTATCATGAAGGATTTTTACAGGTCGATGTTTCTGCTTTCCCTTGGAATAACCCTGATTTTGATCATGCAGGTGCTTATGATGTAGGATACCGCTTGAAATGGGAATTAAAAGAAAGTACAATAGTATTGGTTAAGTAAACGAGCACGATCAATAAGGAGAAGAGCCATACTATGAAGAAATATAAAGGAGCGGTATTTTTTGACTACGACGGAACATTAGTCGATGAAGTGGATCATATCAAGACGGTTACGCCGAAAACTCTGGAGGCCATCAGAAGGCTTCAGGATAACGGCTATGCAGCCCTGCTTTGTTCAGGGCGGACCAAGCGGTTTTTAGAGGCGGATATCGAGCATTTTGACGGGGCCGTCACCTGCAATGGAAGCTATGCGGAAGTGGACGGGGAAGTGCTCAGGGATATTTATATTGAGGAAGATCTGCTGCATGAAGTCATAGACAAATACTTTATAAGAGATACGATCATCCAGATGGATACCCAGGATGTGACCTATTATTTACATAACGACGAGGAATTTTTTAAGTATTTCTGCCGTCTGTTCAGCCTGCCGATGGAGTGGTACGCTCCATGGAAGTACTGGGAAAAGCAGCACATATCAAAGCTTACGATGAATTATAAAGCACCGGATGTTTTTGAGGATTTCAAAAAGGAATACGCAGATACCTTCGAGTGTGCGAAACATGTCCGTGAGAATTTCTTTGACATTACGCTCAAAGGTGTCACGAAAGGAGACGCGGTTGTCCAGGTAGCGGATGATCTTGGCATTTCCAAAGAGAATCTCTATGCATTCGGCGATTCAGACAACGACGTGGAGATGCTTAAAAATGTCGGGACCGGTATCGGAATGGGACGCTGCAGTGACGCGGTGAAGGAGACCGCGGATATGTTCACCCAGACGACAAAAGAAAACGGTATCTATCATGCGCTGAGAGAATTAGAATTAATATAAAGGTGGAAGCAGATGAAAAAAATTGTCGATGACGACCGTCTGATTTATAAATGCTGCAATTTATACTATATGAAAAATAAGACCCAGGTGGAGATCTGCAATACCCTGGGACTTTCCAGGGCCACCGTATCCAGGATGCTTGCTCTCGGAAGAGAACAGGGAATTGTAAAAATCGAGGTCATCAACCCGATCAGTTACGATTACGGGGAACTGGAGCAGAAGCTGGAACAGAGATTTGGACTGAAAGAGGCCATCATTGTGGAGAGCGAACCGCTGGATACGAAAGAGGAGCAGATGGACATGCTTTCAGAGGCGGCTTTTGACTATCTGAGCCATATTCTCAAAAATGATGACTATGTAGGAGTCACCATGGGGCGGACGCTTTACCACATTGCACACGTTGATAAAACCTATAACAAAGGCAATAAGCTTTTATTTGTGCCCCTGTACGGCGGGATATCCCAGAAACGGACGGAAAAAAGGGATGTACAGTCCAACCGGATCGCAGTGGAATTTGCGGAAAAATTCGGCGGCGATTATGTACAGTTTTTGTCGCCCGGTATCTTTTCCAGCAAAGAGGTGAAAGACATCTTCCTTCAGGAGGAGACGGTGAACTACATTTATGAATATTTTTCAAAGCTCAGGGTCGTGGTCATGGGGATCGGAATCCCGGAGGCCGGAGGAACAGCTCTTGTGGCAGAGGGGTATTTAACGGAGAATGAATTAAAAAATTTTGTCGAGATGGGGGCAGTCGGAGACGCGTCTCTATATTTTTACAACATCGAAGGAAATACCAAACCGTTTGATTCTTTTAATCAGCGTGTGGCAGGCATATCACAGGAGCAGCTGAAGAAGATTGACATTAGGATCGGGGTTGCAGGAGGGATTGAAAAATCCAAATCTGTCGTCGGAGCCGTGCGTTCCAAAAATATTAATGTCCTGATCACAGACTCTGAATGTGCAAGACAGATGCTGAAAGAAGTTTGATATTTGAAACATCATCATAAGTTCATATAGGATAAAGGTAAGGACCTTCCGGAACCACAGAATTCCGGAAGGTCTTTTGTTGTGTTGATATGTATTGAAATGTTGTATAAATATGGGACTGATATAAAAGACTTATACAATATTTCAATAAAAAGTATAGACTATGTAATAATAAAAGAGTTAAAATACATGTACAGAAAAAAAGATCAAAGAAAGGAGAGAAAATGTCAAATCATGTATTGATTCTTTTTGGAGTGTTTCTAGTGCTGTTTCTGCTTCAGTCTGCGGGAGGGATTTTTCAGATCAAAGATTATGAGAAAGCCGTGCGGAGAGTAAACCGGGACGGAGCAGTAGGGATCGGACAGAAAAGAGGACGTCTGTTATCCGGAGGCCATATTGTCATTCTTGCATGCGATGACGGCGGAAGGATAACCGGCGGAGAAGCTATGGACGGAATTTCATTTCTGGCCAGATTCCATCCGGTGTCTGAGGTTTATCATGTGCGGATACTGGGAAGGGATTTTCGGGAAGTCCTTTTGGAACTCCGCAGTATGACGAAGAAGAAACAGAAATACTATAAAGGATACATCCAGGCACTGGAAGCATTGGAAATGAGAGTGTAAGGAGGAACATATGCAGGTTATATCTAATTTAGCGAATGGATTCATGAAGCTGTTTTCCACGGGAGGACAGACGTTTTTAAGCTGGGTGACTACGATTATTCCAACGGTAGTATGTCTGATGACTGCAGTCAATGCGATCATAAAACTGATCGGAGAAGACAGGGTAGAAAAATTTTGTATGAGGATCACCGGGAACAGGCTGTGCCGGTATTTATTTCTGCCTGTCATCGCAATGATCTGTGTCGGCAACCCGATGGCATATACGTTTGGAAGATTTGTAGAAGAAAAGTATAAGGTTCCTTTTTTTGACGCGGCCATCAGCTTCTGTCACCCGGTGCTGGGATTCTTTCCTAACGCCAACGCCGGCGAGCTGTTCGTATACATGGGGATCGCCGCAGGCATTCAAAAGCTGAATCTGCCTCTGGGTGATCTGGCGGTCCGCTATTTTCTCGTAGGACTTGTCGTCATTTTCATCCGCGGTATGGTGACAGAAAGAATTTATCTGATGCTCAGCAACAAATATCAGAAGATGGGAAAGAAGGAGGTAGCTGTCCATGAATAAGCCAGTTAAAATCGTCGCAGGTTCCGGAGGATACGGGGGACCCCTTGTAGTCCAGGCAACAGAAACATGCAATAAGATTCTTTGTATGACAGCGATAGGAGGCATTCATCCGCTGGGGGCAAAACTGGCGGAGATGACCGGAGGGGAAGCCGTCGACGGCCACAAGAATAACGTGCCGGATGAAGAAATTCTGGTGGCTATCGTAGACTGCGGAGGAACGCTGCGGTGCGGAATTTATCCGCAGAAAGGGATTTTCACCATCAATTTAAATCCTGTGGGGCAGTCAGGGCCTCTGGCAAAATATATTACTCCGGATATTTACGTGTCTGCTGTGAATGAAAATTGTCTGTCTTATGCTGATGGTGAAGCTGTCACGGAGAAGAAAGAGCCCGAAGAAGAAAGAGACGGCAGCCGGGAAATGAAACAGGAACAGACGGCTGAACGTCCGGGATTGATCACGAGACTCGGCATCGGAGTAGGGCAGGTTGTCGGAAAGTTTTTTGCGGCAGGACGTGAAACGATTGAAATGGTAGTAAAGAATATCCTTCCGTTCATGGCATTTACCAGCACTATCCTTGGAATCATCACAGCTACGGGACTTGGGAACGTCATTGCTAAGACAATTTCGCCGTTGTGTGCCACGCTTCCCGGAATGCTGATCATATCACTTATTTGTGCTATGCCGTTTTTGTCACCGGTGCTCGGTCCCGGAGCCGTTATCGCACAGGTCGTGGGAACTCTTCTGGGATCACAGATCGCTATGGGCAAGATACCGGCCCAATATGCACTGCCGGCACTTTTTGCGATCAATGCCCAGGTAGGATGTGATTTCATCCCGGTGGGGCTGAGCCTTGCGGAGTGTGAGTCAGAAACGATCGAATTGGGTGTTCCGTCTGTTTTGTATTCCCGTGTTATTACTGGGCCGCTGGCGGTTATTATTGCGTTCGCTGCAAGCTTTGGACTATATCATGGATAGAAAATAATATTTATACATAATTTCAATATTTTATATAGACTTTGCGCAAATAAAAAGGTAAAATGAAGACATAAAATCAAAGGAGGCAGAAGTATATGAAGATTTCAATTGGATGTGACGAAGCAGCTTATGAGTTAAAGGAGGCCATCAAAAAGAGACTGGAGGAGACAGGGCATACATATGTGGACAATGGAGTGGAAGCCGGAGAATCTGCATTGTATCCGGATGTTGCGGTAAAAACCTGTGAAAGAGTGACCAGCGGGGAGTGTGACAGGGGGATTCTCGTGTGCGGCACCGGCATCGGCATGGCTATGACGGCAAATAAGGTGCCGGGAATCCGGGCAGCGGTCTGCCATGATCCTTTCTCTACAGAGCGTTCCATTCTGAGCAATGACGGAAATGTGATGTGCATGGGAGCCAGGGTGATCGCACCTCAGCTGGCTTTATATCTTTTGGACATTTGGATGGGACTTGAATTTAAAGACGGTCCGTCTACCGAGAAAGTTGAAAGAATTACTTATTACGAAAAGCAATTCAGCAAATAGGCAGGAGGAGAGCATATGGATGAAGTTTTAAATTATTCTATGAACGAAATGGCAGGCGCGGATTTTGACTGCAGCTGCGGCAGACATCATACACTGAATATCAGGCATATCATCATGGGGCAGGGGGTTCTTAAAGAACTTCCGAAAGTGCTGGAGCCGTTTTCCGGCAAAAAGGTTTACATGCTCAGTGATAATCATACATTTAAGGCAGCAGGAGACCGGGTGCTTTCGATTCTGGAAGCCGAGGATTACCTTGTGAAAAATGTAATGCTGGATTCCGGCGATGACATCCTGATCCCAAACGAACAGGCCGTGGGAACGATGTTCCTCAATTTGGAACCGGATACGGCGGTGATCGTTGCCGTCGGCTCAGGAACCATCAATGATATGGCAAAATATATGTCTGCGAGAACAAAGATTCCATATGTGATCGTATGTACAGCTCCCTCCATGGACGGATATGTGGCCGATGGGGCGCCCCTGATTCTGGGCGGCAAGAAGATATCTTTTGTTGCCACACTTCCTTACGGCGTCATCGGCGATACAGATATCATGAAGCAGGCGCCGATGCATATGATCCATGCCGGATTCGGCGATGTGCTGGGCAAACTTACCGCTCTTGCAGACTGGTATCTGGCAAAAGATAATGTGGATGAGTACTGCTGTGAAACCTGTGTGACTCTTGTGCAGAGAGCACTGGACAAAGTAACCGAAAGTGCGGAAGCCCTGGCAAAGAGGGATGATGACGCGGTTCTTTATCTGATCGAAGCTCTGACTCTCACAGGGGTGGCTATGGGTCTGATCGGTGTATCCCGCCCGGCTTCCGGGGCAGAGCATATGCTCAGCCATTACTGGGAGATGGACTTTATCGCCAAGGGAAAATTCCCGGAACTGCACGGCATTAAGGTAGGCATCGCGACGCCTGTGATTGCGGAAATTTTTGAGATGATGCAGGATGAGGTGCCAGAAGAAGCTATGAAGCTGGCACCTTCCAGGGAATATGTGGAAGGACTCTTAAAGACAGTGGGAGCACCGGTATATCCGACGGATATCGGAATTGACAGGGACCTGTTTTATAACAGTATTTTGGAGGGATACAAGGTAAGGAACCGGTACAGTATTTTGGAACTGGCTCTGAAAACAGGAAGACTTGAAGAGATCGCTGAAAAGATAACCAACCGTTTGTATCAGTAAGGGAGAGATGAAATGAAGTATTTTACAAGAATCCAAAAGCTGGGGAAAGACTCGCTGACATTCTTAGGAGACCCTGAGTCAAACTTTATCATTCTGTTTAATGATAACGCGCCGCCTGCTTTTGAGGATCTCTGTGTCCTTCATACAATTGAAGAATTGAGAGCCAATATTGAGCCGGGAGATATGATGCTGCTCAATGAAAAAGGATTTGAAGTGACGGCAGTGGGTACGGAAGCAAATGAAACTCTCCGGGGACTTGGACATTGTACCGTAAGTTTTAAAGGCGGTCCGGAAGCAGAACGCCCGGGCTGTATTATGGTGGAGGCGGTAAAAGGTGAGGAGCCCTTGACATCTGCGGATTTTGCGCCGGGAAATACGATCGAATTCATATAAGCATTTATACAAATGCATGTATAATAGCGGTTTTAAAAGTATTTATACAAATGTTCAAAATAAGGTATGGATTTTATCATAGAATGGAAGTAAAATGAAGGTATATTACCAGTGGTATTATTTTTGTTGCAGGTGGTAACCTTATTTGAAAGTGAGATTCGGGAGGAAACAAAATGGATGAGATCTTAAACTATTCTATGAATGAAATGGCAAAGGCAAGTTTTGACTGCAGCTGCGGAAGGCATCATACTCTGGATATTGACAAGTTGGTGATGGGTCAGGGAGTCATAAAGAAACTGCCGGAAATGGTAAAGGGCCTTGATGCAAAGAAAGTCTACATGCTCAGTGACAACAATACATACAAAGCAGCGGGGGAAACTGCAGAACAGCTGTTGAAGGATGCGGGATTTCAGGTGAAAAGTGTGGTCCTGGATTCAGGGGAAGATATTTTAATACCGGATGAGCAAGCCGCGGGAACCATGTTCTTAAACCTGGAGCCGGAGACGGATGTTTTGATCGCAGTAGGTTCCGGAACGTTAAATGATATGGTAAAATATATGTCAGCAAGGACAAAGATCCCATATATCGTTGTCTGCACAGCGCCTTCCATGGATGGTTATGCATCAGACGGTGCACCGCTGATCCTGGGAGGAAAGAAGATTTCCTTTATTGCAACTCTGCCTTATGGTATCCTCGGAGATACGGATATCATGAAAGATGCACCGATGCATATGATCCGGGCCGGATTCGGGGATGTGATCGGAAAACTGACCGCTCTCGCAGACTGGTATTTGTCCAGGGAGATGACCGGGGAATACTGCTGTGAGACTTGTGTGACCCTCGTTCAGAAAGCTCTCGATAAAGTGACCGGAAGTGCAGAGGCACTCGCAAACAGGGATGATGAAGCGGTTCTCTATCTGATCGAGGCGCTGACGCTTACCGGAGTTGCCATGGGACTGATCGGCGTATCCCGTCCGGCATCCGGAGCAGAGCATATGCTGAGCCATTACTGGGAGATGGAGTTCATCGCAAGGAAAAAGTATCCGGAACTTCACGGAATCAAAGTGGGTATTGCCACACCGATCATTGCGGAAATTTTCGAGATCATGGGAGACGAAATACCGGAGGCGGCAAAGAAGATGGCGCCTTCCAGAGAGTATGTGGAAGGACTTTTAAATACAGTGGGTGCGCCGGTTTCTCCGAAAGAGATCGGAATCGACAGAGATCTGTTCTATCAGAGTCTGCTTGACGGATATAAAGTCAGAGACCGGTACAGCGTTTTAGACCTGGCAGTGGAAAAAGGGAAGATGCAGGAGATCGCAGAGAAGATTACACATCGCTTTTATGATGAAGATTAAGGAGAAGGACAGATGAAGCAAAATATTCAGGCAGTGAAAGATATCAAATGTTTTGTCCTCGACATGGACGGGACCATCTATCTTGGAAATGACTTGTTTCCGTTCACCCAGGACTTTTTAAAGAAAGTGGAAGATACGGGGAGGGAGTATTATTTCCTTCCAAGAGCCAGCAGGCCTACATAGATAAGCTTTCGGGAATGGGAATTTCCATCACACCGGAACAGATGATGATTTCCAGCCATGTGATGATCCAGTATTTAAAAAAGAATCATCCGGGGGAAACCCTCTATGTGGTAGGAACCCCTTCTCTTCTGAAAGAGTTTGAAGCCTTTGATATGCCGTTGGTGGACGAAGATCCGGATATCGTGATCCTTGGTTTTGATACGACACTTACTTATGAGAAAATTTCGAAGGCCTGTCATTATGTGCGCAATGGATGTACATACTATGGCATCAATCCGGACTGGAACTGCCCGATGGAAGGCGGAAATTTCATACCGGACTGCGGTTCTATGGCGAAGCTTGTGGAGGCATCTACAGGACGATTTCCTGAATTCTTTGGGAAACCTTCCAAGCATACACTGAATTATTTTGTGGAGCAGTCAGGATACCGTCCGGAAGAGATCGCTATCGTAGGCGACCGGCTGTACACGGATATTGCAGTGGCGGACGGAAGTCCTGTGACTTCCATCCTGGTGCTTTCCGGAGAGAGTACTCTGGAGGATGTGGAGAAAAGTGATGTGAAGCCGGATGTGATTGTGGATTCATTGGAGGATATCACAGAGGTACTTTAACCTTCATTGATTAAAAAGCAGCCGGATGTTATAATGGAGACAATTAAAGGAGGAACTCATTATGACAAAAAGAGAAGCATTTTTCTTCGGCGGATTCTGGCTCTGGCTGGGCGTGGTCATTGGTTTTCTGATCGCACCGATTAAAAAAGGAGTGGGGATCGGCAATAACAATACGTGTGACAACAACACTTATGAAGGCAGAAAAAAGAAACCTGAGCCGGACAAAAAGCACCATAAATAATGAATACCCTTTTGGAGCCATGGTTCCAAAAGGGTATTTTTACGTCCTATTAAAATTTCTCAGATGAAACGTTTTCCCTGACGGCTGTCCGTCTCCTTCATGCGCCGGGAAATCTCATTCAATACTTTTCTTTTGTTGAGCGTCCAGCGGGGAGCGATCAGCAGATCTTTTGGTCCGTCCCCTGTCAGGCGGTGGATGACGATATCTTCCCGCAGTTCTTCCATACAGCGGATAACGAGACCAACATAGTCATCAAGGTCATATACCGGAAATGGGTCTTCTTCGTACAGCATGCCGAGATCGGTATGTTTCAGCACATGAAGGAGGGAAAACTTCACTCCGTTTACCGGCAGCTGGTTTAAATACCGGACAGACTGAAGCATCATATCTTCCGTTTCACCCGGCAGTCCGAGGATCAGGTGGACTACAACATTGATCTCCAGATCATGGAGTGCTTTTACTGCCTGTTCAAAACAGGAAAGAGGATATCCTCTTCGGATAAATTGTGCAGTTTCCTCATGAATGGTCTGGAGTCCAAGTTCCACGAAGACGGGTTTTATCTGATTCAGTTCATCGAGCAGTTCAAGCACGTCCGGGGGAAGACAGTCCGGACGGGTCCCCACAGCCAGTCCCACAATTTCTTCCCGTAAAATCGCATCATAAAAAAGAGAATGAAGCTTTTCATATGGGGCATAGGTATTGGTGAATGCCTGAAAGTAGGCGATATATTTTGCTGCATCTGTCTTTTGCCTGATCATCCGAATGCTCTCTTTAATCTGTTCATTGATGGGGAGAACAGCGTCGGGTGCAAAATCTCCGGAGCCTCCCTCGCTGCAGAAAATACAGCCATTGGTTCCAAGGGTACCGTCCCGGTTTGGGCAGGTGAAGCCGCCGTTTAGAGATACTTTGTATATTTTTTCTCCAAAGGTTTGTTTTAAATAGGAATCAAAAGAATAATAGCGTTTTCCGTCCCAATCCATAAAATGTAGGTTCCTTTCTGCCGTGTGGTATATATAGTTCCATAGTTTGTTCACATATTGATCATAAGCCTTTCAAATTCATCCTATAAAATGGAAATATCAAAAAGAAGGATAGGGAGGCTTATATTCATGAAGAAAAAACTGAAGGATATCATGGTTATGATACCGGGAAAAATGAAAAAACACAAGAAGCTGACAGCTGTTTTATTGGCATTGTTTGTAGCAGTGGGTGTGTTTTCAGGGAGATTGGTTTTGACAAGAAAGGCAAAAGGTGAAGAGCAGATTCAAACTCAGAAAGCAGCAAAGGGAACAATCAAGAAAACTGTGGAGGGCAGCGGTTCCGTAGCCTCGGCGGCAACACAGACTGTATCTTTTTCCGGTGACGTGACGGTTCAGTCTATTAAGAAAAAGGACGGAGCCTCAGTAAAAAAAGGGGATACCATAGCCGTTCTTACCAGTTCCTCGCTGGAGGATTCGATCAGTAGTCTGGAAAGCCAGATATCTTCCCTGGAGAGTACTCTTTCTCAGGGAACAGAAAGTGCGTCCAGTACCATCAGCTCAAAAGTTTCCGGCAGAGTGAAACGTATTTATGCCAAAGAGGGCACAGCGGTATCAAAGACTATGGACAGCAAAGGTGCACTGATGGAAATCTCGGCGGACGGAAAGCTCAAAATCGAATTTAAGCCGTCAAAAACTGTGAAAACAGGAGACAGTGTGACCGTAAAATTTGGAAGTTATTCCGTTTCAGGAAAAGTATCCAGTGTCAGCTCCGGCAAGGCAGCAGTTACGATTTCTGACAGTTATTACTATGATGTAGACACAAAGGCTTCTGTCTATAACAGCAGCAGCCAGAAGCTGGGTTCCGGAAAATTAAAATCCAACAGCCCGATCACAGTGACGGGAGATCAGGGAACGGTGAGTTCTATTGATGTTTCCAAAAACCAGAAAGTATATTCAGGAACAACATTGATTACATTGAGCGGAGCCGGATATTCCAAAACCTATAAGAGCAACCTGGCAAAGCATGAGGCTTTGGTCGGCCAGCTGGAAGAATTAAAAAAGGAAAAGCAAAACCTGACCGTCACAGCAAAATATGACGGGGTAGTGGATGAACTGTCTGCCAGCACAGGATCCACAGTCTCAAAGGGGAAAACCTTCTGTAAAGTCGTGAGCACATCTTCTTATAAAGTGAATATTGACGTGGATGAGCTGGATATCAAAGCCATCAAGACAGGACAGAGCGTATCCGTTACAGCGGATGCAGTAGAGGATAAAACATTTAAGGGAACAGTGACCAAAGTTTCCAAGATTGGGACCAATACGGACGGCGTGGCCACCTATCCTGTGACCATAGAACTCAGCGATGCAGAGGATCTCTATCCGGCGATGAGCGCTACTGCCACGATTACTACCCAGGAAGCGTCAGACGCGGTGCTCGTACCTGTATCTGCTATACAGTCGAAGGATGGAAAGAGCTATGTGACAGTTATCAGTGATGGAAGTCAAGAAGGGATATCAAAAGAAGTTGAGGTGGGCATCATAAATGATTCCTACGCACAGATCACTTCTGGAGTCAGTGAGGGGGATCAGGTACAGGTGGTCACCAGGAATAGTTCCAATAAGAGCAGTGAAGACAAGATGATGGGGCCGGAAGGCCTCGGTGACGGAAACGGAATAAACGGCGGTCAGAGCGGTGCACCCGGCGGAGGATCCGGTATGCCGGGCGGTTCCAGATAGCATTCTGGTGATATGTCAAGAGTTTTTTGAAAAAGATTTTGATATGTTTTTCAGAAAAAAGGGTAACTTTAATAGACCTTCTGCGGAAATCCCCCAAAAACCGAATGTCAGTTCTGGTTGATATTTGATTCGGTGTCCAGCTTTTCGCCGGTGTACAGTTGGTTTTTGACCAGCAATCCAAA
>OBWG01000514.1_pt1 | contig 26555 bp, 30 predicted proteins | sample 1495221 | NCBI WGS metagenome assembly OBWG01 (sample SAMEA2580053, study PRJEB22360) | human gut metagenome | reverse complement strand
GGAAAAGGCTGTTTTCAGTGGGACAAAAGGTGTGTTTTCGATTGCACCTTGACAAAGTAGCTCTAATTAATTGGAATTAATCGGAGTTTTTGTTATTGGTTTTGGGAATTGATTGGAGTTTTTGTTGCTGTGAGAGGTCAAAAACTACAAAAACTCGGATTAAATACAAATTCTCGGATTAATTCACGACAAAAACTCGGAATAATTCGAGGGTGAATCTGAATTAATTGGAGTTTTTGCTGCTAGTGGGTTGAAAAACAACAAAAATTAAGATTATTTGAGATTCAAATAATCGGAGAATTTGTCGGTGATGGTATTGGTTTCATGTTTACCTACAAAAATTAGGATTAATTCAATCGCTATTAATTTGAATTTTTGTAAAGGAGTGAAACGCATGGATAAGGTTGGTAAGAAATGCAGAGACATCAGTTTCCGCAGTGAGAAGAACGGAAAAGTAATGTGTGTCCACAGCAGGGAAGCAAGAGAGTACGCAAGGTTTTTGGAAGCAGATTCCGATGTGGTGAGTTATGAAGCCTGTCAGAGTTTGGACAGGGAGAGGTATCAGTTTGTTAGTCCGGTCGATATTCGGAAAGATTATTTTGACGTAGAGTGGGTCACGGACTTTGTGTTGCACTTTGCAGACGGAAGCATGGGAATCCGAGAGGTTGTCACAGACGCTATGTTGTCAAAGAGAGCGAACATTGAAAAAATGGAATTTTCAAGGCGGTATTGGTCTGGTTCTGAATCTGTTAAGGATTGGAAAATTGTACTCATGGAGAAGGGAGCGTAAGGTTATGTTCATTGATGTTGCAGGAGAGGTTCACAGAATCGTATCAAAGTCAGAGGGCGGAGTGTGGATCATATCATATGAGAATCCTTGTAGCCCTAAATTTGTGACGGAGCAGGATTTAAAAGCATATCCCAGAATTGAGCCGCCACAAGAATATCTTGAATACATAGACAAGCAGAAGAATCCCACAGATGGACAGCAGAAACGACTTTCCCTGATTGCGGAACTCATGGAAGATGAAATTTACATCATGGACAAACACATACGGAATCAGAAAATCAAGGAACTGGCAGAGTGTGAGAGAACCACAGTAAAGCGGATTCAGAAATTGTACTTTAGGCAGTTAGCAGGACGGTCACTGGTGGAGGAAAGGAAGTTGCCAGAAAAGCAGGAGACACAGGAGCAGAAAAATTTTCGGTGGGCGATTGATACTTTCTATTGTTCGGCAAAGAAAATGAGTTTGCGGAGTGCTTACGATATGATGTTGTTATCCAGATACACAGACGCAGATGGAAGACTAATGGAGGATCACCCATCATGGCACAGTTTCCGTCATTACTTTTATGAGGGCGGTTATCATGTGAAATCCAAGTCAACGATTGCCAGAAACGGATTGACTGATTACCAGAGAAATAAGCGTCCCTTGTTTGGTTCTGCTATGAGTTGGAGGGATAAAATCGGAGCGTTTCAGATGGACGCAACACAGGCGGATATCTACCTTGTATCGAGATTGGATAAGTCAGCAGTGATTGGACGTCCTAACATTTACATGGCAGTTGATACCGTTACCCAGCTAATAGCCGGAATCTATGTGGGACTGGACGCAGGAGAACAGGCGGTAATAAATTGTCTTGCAAATGCAGCCACAGATAAAGTTGAATTTTGCCGTCAGTTCGGGATTGACATTAAAACGGACGAATGGCCGAACACGGGCCTGCCGGGTGAAATCATCACAGACAAGGGAAAAGAGTTTATCGGGACACGAATGGAAGAACTTACCATGAAATATGGAATTGAGTTTGAATCCCTACCACCTTTCAGGCCGGACGGAAAGAGCCTGGTCGAAAAATCCTTTGATCTCATTCAGCAGAAGTACAAACCAGCCCTAAGAGGTAAAGGAGTGATTGAAGCGGACGCACAGGAAAGATGGGCGATTGACTATCGGAGCCAGGCCGTGTTGACATTAGAAGATTTTACAAAGGTGATAATCCATTGTGTGCTATATCTTAACAGTTGCCGGATCATTCAAAACTGCCAAGTAGGTGAAGTAGCACCTGTTGCTTCTGAACTTTGGAAATGGTATGACAATCAAGGTGATTCAATGGTGATTCCAGTAAGCGGAGAACGGTTATATCAGTTTGGACTTCCAAGAAAATCCGCCACTCTTTCAAGAAAGGGAATCAGCAATCAGGGATTATGGTATACGGGAATTGAATTTAAAAAACTTCTGGAGCGTAAAAAGGTTGGAGATTCTATCCAGATTGCCTATGACCCGAATAATGTGAGCAGGATATATCTAATTGATGGCATGGAGTACATACCGTTTGAATTAGCAAGTTATTGTCAGAAATATGTAGGAGCCAGTCAAGCGGAATATCAGATTGAAAAGGATAAGCACAAAGCCAATAGCAAAGAATTGGAACGTCTGGACACGGAGGGCAGAATCAAGGTATTACAGAATATCCAAGCTATCGTAGGACAGGCCGAATGTGCTGATAAGGGAAAACTCGATGGAGCAGTAATCCAGAACAACCGAAGGAGGGAATTAGCATGATGAAATATAGCGATAATCATACAAATACAGTAGCCGCCGAGTATGGCAAAGAGCAGGGTAATCCTTTTTTGGAAGCCCTGCCGGAGTTATTGGGAAAAGCTGAATTTGTGGAGTGTATGAAAAGTGAGATTCATTTTCCTTATGATCTCAAAGAGAAAAGTCCACAGGAACGCCGGAATTATTTGACCGAGTTGACAACGTGGTTTCAACCCATGGATTATATGTATAATCTCTATGATATGCTATATCGTGCCATGGCAACCACCTACCAGACAAAGACCGTGGTTGAATCCGTAAGGCAGTTAAACGAGATTTACATGGATTTTCGGACAGGGAGAGAACGGTCTTTGAATTATTCTACCCAAGCGTACAGTGGTGCAGTTTTGGGCGTGCCGGGAATTGGGAAAACATCAACCATTCAGAGGTGTTTAAGCACCATGCCACAGGTAATCATACATACGAAATATCAGGATAAACAATTCTATACAAAGCAGATTAACTATCTAGTGGTGGAGTGTCCAAGTGATTGCAGTGTGAAAACCCTTGCCTTTAATATTCTGTCTGCTATTGATCGGGCGATTGGTTCGGAATACTTCGCACAGGCAGGAAGTTTGAAAAGCATATCTTCCAGTGCCCTTACAACCCGGTTGAAAATAATCTGCATGAATCACCATATTGGATTGATTGTGATTGACGAGATTCAAAATGCGATTCAGACCGCCGCAAGAAATAAGCAGACAAGACCATTCATTAAATTTCTTGTGGAGCTTACCAATGAGACGAGTACCGGAATCTGTTTTTGTGGAACTCTTGAAGCGGAAGAACTCTTTATGAAGCAGGAGCATTTAAAAAGACGTACCAGAGGATTACGGCTGTTGCCAATGAAATTCGATATGACATACAGAAAGTTCATTTCTTCTTTGTGGGAATATCAAGCTACATTACAAAAAGCTGAACTGACCGAAAAACTCATGAAGCAGATTTACGATCTGTCAGCCGGGATTCCTGCCTACATTGTGAAAATCGTTCAGGAAGCACAGGCACAGGCGATTTTATCCGGCAGAGAGAAAATCACCTATGAATCCATTAAACAGGCGGTGTCTTACTTAGGGATTGAAGTGCCAAAAGTATACAGCCGTGGCGGAACTTCTATTTCAGATTTTACCGTACAGGAGATTGAGTTTGAAACAATCGGCGTTGATGATATGGACGGATCAGAGATAGAGATTGAATGCAGTGTGGTAGAAGAATCGAAAGTAATTACACTTCCAGTAGTGCCGGAAGCAAAGCAGACAGCAGAAACGGTTATACAGCCACAGGAAGAACCGGAAACCCTCACAGAAAGCACCACGGAGCCTGTAAAGCGGTTTTATGCCAGCCAGCGAGGAAGAAAGCACACAGAGCGAGACAAAGCCGACCTGGTGTCAATCTGGAAGCAGAATGAATCAGCAGAGTATTTAATCCAGACTTTGGGAACGTATCAAATGATAGAACGGAGGTGCTATTAATGTTGCAGTATTTTCCTACACCATATCCAGATGAATTGTGGTATAGTGTCATGTGCCGATATTATATCCGTAGTGGGAGTGAAACTCTGCTGACAATGAAAAACAGAAGCCAATTTCCTATCCAGCTATTTTTTCCAGACAGAAGTATTGTAGAGATTGTGAAGCTGTTGCCAGAGGGAATGTTTTCAGTGAAAGATATAGCAATCAACCACACCCTGTTTCCATATTTCAGCCGAATGTATACACGCGAGCGAAAGCAAGAACTGCTAAAACATCTATATTCAAGCACAATGGAAAACAGCAATCCAGAATGGCGTGTGATTGCCAGGACTATGCCAAAACTGAAATATTGCCCGGAATGTATCAAGGACAATCAGAGACAATATGGAGAATCTTACTGGCATAGGGAGCACCAGATACCGTATATGTCAATCTGCCGGAAACATGGGTGCAGATTAAAGGAGTATAGTTGTAAATTAAGACGGGAATTTACAGAAGGTCCGATTCTGCCAGAGTTTATCACGGATAAAACAGAAACGGAATATTTCACCCACCCATATGAAAAACCTCTTGCTGATATGTTGTATTTGTACCTTACAATGTCGATTGAAGCAGGACCCACACAAGGGTATAGCAATCTTTTTTATGGATTGGAACAGGAATACCAGCACATAAGAAATAGCAGAGTAATTACACTGGACACTCACAGATTGTATGCGGATTTAAAGAGCTTCTATGGAGAGAAAATCATCAGAGGATTCTTCGGAAAATCCATGCCGCAGTATGTACCAATGAAGTTAAGGAACTGGGAGTTTACCACACCGGAGCGATATGCCCTGTTAGCAGCCTTGATAGGACAAGCACCGAAAATCACGTTCGGAGAGAATCAGCGGATTAACCATGAAGCAGAACCTATCCGGGTAAGGGAAATCCGATTCCCTACTATGCGCCAGAAAGCAGCCTTAATGAAAGCAGCAAATATTTGAACATGGGAAAGAGATGGACTATCGGTGAGGGTAGCCCATCTTTTTATTGGAGGTAAAATAGATCCTCGTTCCAGTCTTTTAACGCTGAATGAATACGCTCATGTAGAACAGGGAAATTCTCTGCAAATTTATTTCCTGGTTCGTCATTATCCGTAGCAATCACAATCTTTCGCTGGTTCTCACCGTCTCCATTCCTGCAGGTGGAAAATTCTTGAATGATATTTAAAGCAACATTGGGTTTCAATCCACCCATAGCGGTATAAATGGCATTTTCATGTGTCAGCTCATAAAGGCTGATTGTGTCAATGGGCGATTCACAAATGTAGAGTGGCATGGTGGACGGGTACAGGTTTCCAGTGCGTTCTAAAAATTTTAACAGGCCAGATTCACCCATAAATTCCAGTGGAGAGAACCACCAGAAACCGCCCGGATTTTTTGTGTATTGGAGTTTGGGTAAACCGTCAGAGGATATGTTGCGGAGGGAATAGTATTCCATGGATTCATTGGCAAAGCAGGCAAAGTCTTTACCTAAACCTGACGCAGTGGCAGGATAAATCTTTTTAATTTTAAATAAATTTTGAATCGTATCTATGGAAATCCCACGCTCGTTATGTAAGTAGTCTGTAATCCAATCAATGTGATCTGTTTCAATCGGTCGAAAGAATCGGTTTGCCTTTTTACGGAATCCGGTATCGAAAGCGGGTGTCCCTGGTTTACCGCAGTTCTCTTTTGCAAAATCAGCCAGATTAAGAACAGCGTCCCGCCAGCGGTAACCCTGATAATGCTCCAGATAATGAATACTGTCCTGGACTTCACCAGTGGAATAACGGCAATAGGAATCCGGGTAGAGGACTAAACTGTCATGTTCTGAATCCCTGACGCCATAGTGGGTAAATACTTTGTCAGGGTGGTTGATAAGCATATAGTCAATGAGGTTTGCTGACTTTGCCTGGTCGATAATGTCTTGTTTTAAGCGATATGGTTTATACATCGAAATTCTCCTTGTCTTACGTTGGTTGAGGGTTGAAAGAGAGGGCGTTTTTGTGAGGATTTATCTACTAATATAATGATAGATTTAAGGCTTTTTGTTCAAATAAAGTTATAGAAAATCAAAGAAAATTATTGTGTAGGACTATGGATCTATCTATGCTTTTATATGGGATTGTTTACTTAGAGCATAGCAGACAGGGAGAGAACAATCATAGAGCAAAGCAAACTTAGAGAAGTATCAAACAGGGAGAGAACAATTATCATAGAACAAAGCGGACAGGGAGAAGAATCTATCTTTGAGAAGTATCATACAAGGAGAGAACAATCATAGAGCAAAGGCAATACAGACAGTATCGGATCGGAAGAATCCGCCCGCTGCTGTCTGCAGCTTGGCGAAAAAAAAATCAACATGCAGGGAAGCAGCACCTCTACATTTTTTTTTGCGTCCGGCGAATACAATCGCTTGTGAAAGCGGTTGTATCTGTGCTTTGGCTCCCAACAATGGTGTGAACTCCTAAGATGGTGTGAACCTCTTAGAACGTGTAAACTCCCTGAATGGTTCTCTCCCTGTATGTGTCCGCTCCTAAGAATGTATAAACTTCTAAGAAAGCGTAAGCTTTAAGTAATACAACATCATCATAATAATGCTATGCTCTCTGTACTTGAATAACTAACATAAGTAATACTAAATAAAAGGCATTAACTTATAGATTACCCTGAAATCCTGATGGATAAAGGGATTGCGGGATTTTGCAAAGTGGGATTTACGCATACCCGGTAATCCCAGAATAAACCACCACCTGACGATTAAAAATCTTAAACCTAATATAATGACAGATGACTGCCTGATTATACCCTTTTTTCGCAAAATTATTTTAAATAAATTTTCAAACTTTTTTGTACCAAATGCTTTAAATCAGACATTATAGAGGTATCTACTAAGCAAAGCAAAGGAGAATAAAATCTATGAGAATACCGAAACCAATAAAATCATTACAGAGGGAAGATGGAACTGTCAAAGAAGTTATGACGGCAAACTACACACCAAAGAATTTCAGACGGTTTTTTCCGAATCAGGCGTTTCCAGTATTAAGTTTGTTTGCGAATAAATCCACCCAGATTGTTTTGTATCTTATGGCAAATGCGGATTCAAACAACATGATTTACGCCACTTATAAAAGTATCATGGAGGACTGCCAGGTTACGGATAAAAAGACGGTTGCCAGAGTGTTAAAACAACTGCAAGAAGCGCAATGTATTGTAGAAGTTTCTGCTTCTCACTATATGCTGAATCCAGCCATCATTTTACAAGGCAACGATCAGAAATTCGGTCTGCTGGCAGTCCAGTTTAATGACTTATTGAGGAGCAAACGAGCCAAAGACAAAAGGAATAAGAGACAGGAGGAATCATAAATGTGGGTTAGTGATGAGATGAAGGAGCAAGCAAGACTGGTAAACTTAATCCAGTATTTACAAGCAAGACACTCGGAATTGATTTTTCAGCGTGAATCCGGTGAGTATGCCTATACAAAGCGAAAGTGTATCACGTTTTTCATGGGCAGAGACGGTGTTTACCGTTATTGCGACCATGGAAAACGGGAGCAAGGAGACTGGGATTATTGTGGAGATGGGATTACTTTTTTAGTTAAGTATGTTGGAGGATATGACTTCCAAAAAGCTGTTTCAGCTTTACTTGACTTTGATAAAGAATCAAAATAGTCATACATAAAGGACGCCGGGAGCGTCTTTTTCTTTGCGAAAAAATCGGTGGTGCATAAGGGTAAGAACCTCTGTTTTGGACTATTTTTAACTACCTAACTGACATAATATTTTTAAGAGGGTAAATATCAAGGAGGTAATTTGTATGTGGAAAATAGGACATTTTTATATATTAAAAGAAACTGAAATGTGTGTAATTGATTGGTGGTTAAAACAACTGGATCGACACAGGGAGCAAGACGCAAAGGCATGGAAGGATAAAAGAGATGGGAAAGATTCTGAAACGGATTTATAACATTCTGGCCTTTACGGGCCTGTGGCTGGTTCCGTTCGTAAACATCATTATACACCAGGTATTCTCAACGGTGGAGACAAAAACGCTTGTGAAAGTGTCTCTGATTTTGGTTGCATGGACTTCTTTCAACAACTTCTGGTCGGTTGCTTGTGAGGGTAAGAAGTTCGACGAGATAGGCGTTGGTGATGGACTGGTGCCGGAAACTGGACTAAAAAAAGAATCGGCACAAAAACGGGTTGCGATGTATCCGAAAGTCCCGCCGGAACTGCTCTCCAAGGAGCCGGAGGGAATTATTTTAGGCAAGTATAAAAACAGATACGTCAGAATCCCACTTAAAGACATTTATCATTATTGCATTTTGGGCGGTTCTGGAAGTGGTAAGACAAGTACAGTTCTTTTGGATACATTGCTTGCGAATTTTGCCACAGGAAGAAATGATTTTACAACATTTTGCGTCGATATCAAGGGCGAAATCAGCCAGAAGTCAACGTATGCGTATGATGAAAATGTGCTTATTGTGAATCCATCTGATAGGACTACGGTGGGCTGGGACGCATATTACCGGCTCCATGATAATCCAAGTGATGATTTAATCATAGAAGCCGTGGAGGAAGTATCGCAAGCCCTCATTATCAGCACAAACCCAAAAGATAATTTCTTTGTAGAAAATGCTAGAACTATGTTTACGGGCCTGCTGGTGTACTATTTCAAACAGGGCGAATCTTTTATAGATTCAGTCAACAAAATTTTGGAATCTGAAATCAAATCCCTAATATCTGAAATCATAAAAAACAGTGAGCCGTCAGACCTACATTACAAATATTTAGCCAAATTCGAGGGTAAGGATGCCGAATCCGTGGTCGATTGTGAAGTGGAAATGTGTACGTCATTGAGTATTTTTAGCAAGTCAGACATCCGCTTCTGTTTCAGAGACAACTTCCAGAAAGCAAGTCCATACAGTTTTCGGGAGGACAAATCCGTATTTCTTGCAATCCCAGAACACATGCTTGAATCCTATAAAGCCATCATGCGTTTATGTACTGTCCAGACACTCAAAGAATTGGAACGGAGGTCAGAGGAAGAAACAAAACCAATGTTACTGATTATAGATGAATTTGCCCGTCTCGGCCGTATGGAAGGTATATTCAATGCCCTTGCCACTTTAAGATCAAAAAAGGTCATGGTGATGTTGGCATTTCAATCCCTTGCCCAGTGTGAAGTGATTTATAGCAAAGAGGAAACTCGTGTGTTGATGGAAAACTGTAGAGCAAAAGTAATCTGTGAAATCAGCGACACGACCAGCGCCAAGGCAGTTCAAGACTGGTGTGGCAAGTATCGTGATAAGAAAGAGACCCTTAACACGGGTAAGAACCGAAATAAATCATACACCTATGAGGATAAGCCGATTGTAGAGCCGGACGATTTAATTACCCTAGTTAAAAAAGAAGAAGAAATCCTTGTTATTTCTGGAAATTGCGGTTATCTCCGTCCAAAGAAATGCTACTACTTTAAAGACCCTAAACTCAAAACCCTGGCTGATAAAGTCAAGGAGCATAACAAAAATTTAAACGAGGTACAAACCAATGAACGAAGAGAAACAACAATTTTATGAAGAATTTTTGACAGAGATGAAGAAAGCCATGGAATCAACGGATATTAAAGTCAGTGGAGATGATTAAAAATCTGACACAGAAATACCGGGTATCAATTTTTATGCGAATGATAGTATGATTATTCCGCCCATATTTCCAGCGTTGCAATATGATATGTGCAAAAATGGAATCCCGATGGAGGATATCATAAAAGTTGAAAAATCAATGATTCTGGAAAAAGTTGCGGAGGTTTCTTCTTTTAATATACATAATGCGGAAGAAGTGGCAAAGAAAATTCGCGCAGCCGTAGTGAATTATGATTCCAGCAAAGGTTGGCTGAAAAATATGCCACATGAAAAAATACTTGACCTGGCGGTATATGCAAAAATTGGTTTTGGTGCTGGTTATGGGCTTAAAGTTGATGAGCGTATGTTGACAGATTTGCATTTGACGAAAGAGGAACTTTTTAAGACAGCAAAAGAAAATGTACTCCATGACCGTGAACTGATTAAGGTTGAAGAGATTGCTTTAGAGTACATTTGCGAATATGGAATTGGTGAGGACGAGATTCAGGACATGGTGGCTTTAGTCAAAATGCCATCTTACGTCTTTGACTATCGCAACAGAGTTGAGCCAGACGGAGCAGTCATCATATCAAGCCTTGGTACATTAAAACAGATCCATGGGCAGTTGGACAGTGATTTTTATATATTGCCGTGCTCTGCTGAACAGGTTTTAATCGTTCCTGAATCAGAGTGCGAAATGGAGTTAGAGGACTTAGAAAAATTTATTGCTGAAATGAGCCGCCGGGAAATCCCTTTACAAGATCAACTTTCAAATCGTGTTTATGAATTTGACGGAACTGCTTTAAGAATGGCTGGCGAAAATCTGACGCTTGAAAAAAATGGACTTGTAAGCACAATCACACATCACAGATCAAGATAATTTTTGACTATTAAAATTTATAGAGAGGTACAAACAAATGAACGATAGAGAACAATTTTACAAAGAATTTTATTCCGCACTGGAAAAGGGCATGGAGCCAAGCGGAGGACATTTAATTGAAATGGATATTCCCAAGAACAATCACACCATGAAAGGTATTACAGTTAAATTTGATAACATTTCCATGGCACCCACAGTTTACCCGGATTTTTATTACCAAGACTGGAAAGAAGGTCAGCCCATGGACGAGATTGTATCTGGTGTCAGGACTGAAATCATGAGGACAGCACCGGAACTATCCCACTTTAGCATAAAAAATATGAATAGAGAATCTGCGGTCAATCACTTATATGCTGCTGTGGTTGGCTATGAAAATAACAAAGAGTGGCTACAATCTATCCCACATCAGCGTATAGCAGATTTAGCAGTTTTCGCAAAGTGGAAATTTGACAATGCAGATCGAGATTCGGTGGTTGCTTCAAAGGTAACGGGACCGCTACTGGCTCACCTCCAGCTTACAAAAGAAGAAGCCTTAAAAATTGCAAAGACCAACACGGCTAGAAGTGCAAAGTTTGAAAGCATGGACACAGTAATGAAAAATATGATGGTAGATGATGGAATGAATAGAGAACTGGCGGAAATGATGTTTCCGGATCAGTCAACACCTCTTTCGGTCTTGACGAATGAATCCGGCATTGATGGAGCGGCATTAATTGCGTGCCCAGAAGTTTTAAAAGCAGTCCAGAAAGAGATAGGAGAAGATTTTTATATCCTACCCTCGTCAATCCATGAAGTTCTGGTTTTACCTAAGACATATACAGATGATGTAGAGGATTTAAAACAGATGGTGTCCAGCATTAACGAAGCAGAAGTTGAGCCAGAGGACAGGTTATCAGATAACGTATATGAATTTGATGGACACAGCTTGAAGATTGTCGGATTAGAACTAACTAAGGAACATGATATAGCTGACACAATTACACATCACAGAAGCAGATAAAACATGGTTGGACAGGGATTCTCCCAACCTTAAAATAAGAAGCCCATACAAAAAAATATAAAGGAGCAGTGGTTTTCCATGGAACTAAACAGCGCGCTGTACCTTTATATACTAAATGGAAAATTTATATACACATGATGATTTAAAAACAATGCAAAACTGGAGCCTGGACCGGAAAATCCAGGTCTCACAGACAAGAATATTGGAATGGTATTCCAAGAACGATAAACAGTGCTACATATCTTTTTCAGGTGGAAAAGATTCAACCGTGTTGGCATATCTCGCCGCCCAAGTCTGCATGATGGAAAAATGTAAATTAATTCTTTGGTTCTCGGATACCGGATTAGAATTTCCAGAACTCAAATCCCATGTAAAAACATATGGCAAATGGTTAAAAGAAAAATTCCCAGGTTTAGAGGTGGAGACTGTCATTGATTATCCAATGGACAGAAAGGGAAGCCGAATTTTATTCCGTGATGTAATCCTAAAATATGGTTATCCAATCCTAAGTAAGAATATTAGCCGTAAAATCCATGACGTTCAGAAGATGGGCCAGGACTGCTATGCCGCCAGATGTTTTAATGGCAGGGAGACAGGCACCTACGATTTGCGGAAATGGAAGTTTGTCATAGACGCACCTTTTCAGGTATCGGCCAGATGTTGTGATGTACTCAAAAAGAATCCCTCTCACAGATATGCAAAGAAAACAGGGAGGGCACCAATCATAGGGACAATGGCATGTGAAAGCCAGTGGAGGAGAATTGAGTGGTTGCGCCATGGCTGTAATGCTTTTGATAACAAAGAACCTGCCAGCCGCCCGATCAGCTTTTGGACAGAGCAGGATATACTTTCATTCATTATAAAATACAATCTACCCTATCCGTCCATTTACGGTGAGATTCTTCAGGACGAAAAAGGTAAATGGTATACAACCGGCTATAATCGTACTGGTTGTATGTATTGTGCATACGGCGCACATCTGGAGAAAGAACCAAATCGTTTTCAAATGTTAAAGCAGACACACCCTAAGATATGGGATTACTGCATGAGACCCGTTTCAGAGGGCGGATTGGGAATGAGGGAAGTCCTTGAATTTATACACGTTAAGATTGAATAGTCACAGTGGAGGTGATTAATCCATGAATACCCAAAGACAGATTGAGCCAGCTTTAGGATTAGAACAAAGCTGGTTCTATACAAATTTTGAATCCGCCCTAAAATCCGAGGTGGAGAATATGGGCGGCCAGCTCGAAACGTTTTATTCTAAACATAATCCCGGAGCAGTACAGGCATACTCTGTTAAATTCACTGATAGCCCGGTTGCTATTACAGTCTACCCGGAACCACTTTTTAAACATTGGCAATCCGGTCTTGAAATGCCGCAACTGATTCAGTCGGTTATGCGGAGTGTGAAGCGTGAGAAGCCGCTGGACTTTTCAGATTTGGTCATTAAGAGAGAGAACGCAGCCACCCATTTGAAAGCCAGCCTTGTAAAAATTGAGGGAGCAGAGAATTGGTTGAAGAATGTCCCTCATGAGCGTCACGGAGATTTTGCTATTGTGGCAGATTGGTACTTTGATGATAACGAAAAAATCACACTCCACACTAATATGCTCTCTGTCCTGCAAATGACAAAGGAAGAATTATTGGCACAGGCAAAACTAAATTCGTCATTAGAATTTCCGACACTTAAAACAACAAATACCCAAATAGAGAAACATATCAGTATAGGTGATATTCACCGCCACAGGAGGTAAACCAAAATGAACTTGCAGAAAAAACTAGATTTAATCGAAGCATACAGAAACAGCATAAAATTTCTTTCCCATTCAAACAGAGGGATTGAATACACAGTGATACCAGAACCAAAGATTAAACCTGATTCGGTTAAGCTGGAGGTGGAGCATGGCAAAGAAGAAAGGTCACAACGATAAAATTAAAGAACTTACGGACAAACTAGAAGCCGGGATTAAAGAGGTATTTACTTCTGACCGCTATCGTGAGTATCTTTCCACCATGAATAAGTTTCACAGTTACAGTTTTAATAATTCCATGTTGATCCATATGCAAAAACCAAATGCTTCTTATGTTGCCGGATATAAAACGTGGGAAACTATGGAACGTCATGTTCGCAAGGACGAAAAAGGTATTAAAATCCTGGCACCATGTCCATACAAAGTTAAAAAGCCTGTTGAGGTGATTGATCCGAAAACAGGCCAGGTCAAGCGGGATATACATGGTAAGCCTGTCACCGAGGAAAGAGAAATCACATATGCCAACTTTAAAGCAATTTCCATTTTCGATATTTCCCAGACAGAGGGTAAACCACTTCCAGAACTGGCACAGGAGTTACAAGGTGAAATACCGGATTACATGGTATTAATGGATTCGATTCGTGAGGTTGCACCTGTCCCTATTAAATTTGAGATGTGGAATGAATCTAAGAAAGGCCATTATAATTTATCAAACAGGGAGATTGTTATAAAATCTGGTATGAGCGAGTTGCAGACAGTCAAGACCGCAATCCATGAGACAGCTCACAGCATTTTGCATAAAGACAAGGATCACATTAAGGATTCGGCAACGATGGAGGTTGAAGCAGAGAGCGTGGCTTTTGTTGTCTGCCAACATTTAGGACTTGATACGTCAGATTATTCCTTTGGTTATCTTGCTGGGTGGAGCAGTGATAAGGAGTTGCCAGAGCTTAAATCCTCCTTGCAGACGATACAAAAGACAGCGCATGAACTGATAGAGGATCTTGACAAAGCGATTCTTAAAAATACCAATAACATTGATATTTCCAAGTGTATTGCAGATGAGCCGATGAAAATATCAAGTATAGCTGATATTCATAGACACAGGAGGTGAATCATGACGGAACTGGAAGCACTACAAGCCAAACACAGGGAAGAGGCAGCCCGGAGACGGGCAAAACTCAAAGAGAGGAAACAGCGTGCTCACAGGCTTATTGAACGTGGAGCAATTTTAGAATCCGCACTGAATGAAATCTGTCCTGCTGAAAAATTCTCAAATGAAGATATCCAGAAGATTGTGTATTACGCAATCTTAGCACCATCAACCATAGATTACATAGCCAAGATGGGAGGTTAAATCCCGTCTCTTCTTTATAGCAAGAGCGCACTTATACACTTTTCAAGTGTGTGCGTCCGCTGGAAGCCCTTGCAGGGAGCCAAAAGCAAAGACCAGACCAAACGTGCCGAAAGGCACATCACAAAGGAGTTGAATCACAATGGCAATTTACCATTTGTCAGTCAAAATCATAGGACGTAATGCAGGACGTTCTTCCGTGGCAGCCGCAGCTTACCGATCCGGCGATACCCTCACGAACCAATGGGACGGATTGACGCATGATTACAGCCGCAAGAACTGGATCAATCACACTGAAATCCTACTTCCAGACAATGCGCCAGAATCTTTTAAAGACCGTTCTACTCTGTGGAATGCGGTTGAACTTGCAGAAAAATCTTCTAATGCACAGCTTGCCCGTGAAGTTGAAATTGCGTTACCAAAAGAATTAACCTTAGAGCAACAAACAGCTTTAATAAAAGCGTACATTGAACAAAATTTTACCTCAAAGGGAATGTGTGTGGACTTTGCGATACATAATCCACCTGTCACTGATGGCAAGGGAATCCCACTTGACGCAGACGGAAACCGCACCCAAGACCCAGACAAAATGAGATTCCATAACCCTCACGCTCACATCATGCTTACTATGCGTCCTATGGATTCACAAGGAAAATGGCAACCAAAATCGCAGAAGTGCTATCTCTGTCGTAAAGACAATCAAGAGAAATCCATTCCTGCCAGCGAGTATAAAGAAGCGGAAACCGATGGTTGGAGGAAGCAGTATCAGTACAAAGTTGGCAAGAAAAAAATTTGGCTTACAGAGGAATCAGCAGCCAGACGGGATTTAAAGCAGATTAGCAAAGAACCAAAATCAGCAAAAGCCTTGAATCCTATCATAGCTGATTGGAACTCCAAAGATTCCCTTTTTCGTTGGCGTGAATCCTGGGCAAGTATGTGCAATCAGGCTTTAAGAGATAACAATATTAATCAGCAGATAGATTACCGTTCTTATGAATCACAGGGTATTAACAAAGTAGCCAGCGTCCATATGGGAGTATCCGCCTATCATGCCGAGAAACAGGGATTCAAGACAGAACGTGGAGATATCAACAGGGAGATTGCCAAGGACAATCGATTTTTAAGTGATTTTGAGGAAAAAATTAAACGTATGGAAGAAAAGGAGACGGAACACTTGAACCAAATCAATGCCAGGTTGGAGGGCTTACGCTCAAAGTATATCGCCTATGCTTATGAGCGATTGGCACTCTCTGCCGCCGTCACTTCCAGTCAGAACCAGATAAAAGATGAAGCCATCATTACAAAAGCCTATGCGGATTCCATGGCACAAATCACAAAAGCCCTTGAAAGTTTCATGAAATCTCTGGACTTAAAAAAACAGGAATTGCAGGTATGCAATCCATTCCAGAACCAAAAGCGCAAAGAACTCATGGAAGAAATCGCCAGGACAGAGATGGAGATTCAATCTCTATATGACCGTAGGGACAAAATTTTCAAAGCATACAAAGCAGAACTTACCGATCCAATTTTTCCAGATATAATAGAGGATAAGAAACAGAGAATTGCTTTTCTCAAAGGTGAACAAGCCAAAATCAACACGGAATTTTGGGCTTTAGTGGAGGAGAACAAGGAGCGTATAAAGGAGTTGCGGAGTTTACGCTATATGAACCGGAGCCAATGGGAGGACTTCACAAAAGGCAGATTAAAAGAGCATTATCAAGATAATTTCAATCAATCTACATGGGAGAAAGCCAAAGCACAGGCACCGGATATACCGGAGGTGGAGGGAACAGGAATTAAGAATATCAAATCTCACAGACGATAAGAATTATAATTGAAAAACATATGTTCTTATGATAAAATAGATAACAGGAAAGCACTCACGACAGGAGTGGCAACCTCCCAGACTTAGTAAAACCGGTTCGCCGGAATACATAGGAAAGGAGGTAGCGCCCATGACAGCATACGAGATTATTTCAATCTTTATAGGGATATTAGCATTGCTGATGTCCTTTGGTAGCTTGATTGTTGCGATTATCGCCTTTCTCGATAAGAGAAATAAGCGTAAATAAAATGCCCACCCTGTCGGCAAACAGGGTGAGCGTTGTCCGTAAAGGACAATAACCTAATCACTTTGGGAGCATCCACTTTTGGAGTGGGTGCTTTCTTTTACACTTCTATTATAATCAATTCAATCCCTAAATTCAAGTGATTCTTAAAAAATCCTCACTAAATCCTCACGCCGGCGAGAGCAGTTCACCTGTTTTTTACCTCATATCTATCAAAACCACCCTAATTTCCAGCCACCGGCACCCAGAGCAGCCCTGATTAAATTATCAGTGGGCTTGTAATATTTCTTTCTTAAATCAGATAATATACGTTTTCTTATAAACTGTCTGATTCTGGCAGATGTTCACGGATTTTCATTCCCTGTATGCAGAATACAAAAAATCCATTCGTCAAAATCAACGGCTCTATATGGATATCATTTTATATTATAGAAGAAACTCCTTTATTTCCAAGCACTTCCAAAGAGTAAAATTCCACTTGTTTATTTCCTTTGTACGGTTTTCACAGGCTCCCTAAAAGTCAATGCTCTTTTTGCCCTGACCTTATCAAAATAAAAAGTCTAGCTCTTTCACAAGTTGTCCGGCTATTAAGCCAGCGGGTCACCACCGGGCCACCCAAGCACAGCAGAATCAACGGCTCTAAGCAGCTTATCGCCCATAAATATTAGATAAAATCAACGGCCTACCATAAAAATGCACTGACCCAAGACGATAATTTTAGCAGTTCTCCCGGCTGTTCCTGATTTCTTTTAAGTCGTAAAATTAAGGTGGCGCCAATATTTTATAAAGGAGATGATGGAAATAGAGAAATACAATTACATGGACAACGAAGATATTGCGGACAATATTCTGGTGGAGGTAGAAAATCTGGACAATCGGCAACGCCTGGTCTTGCATGATGTAATTCAAAAGATCAAACGAGATTCAGAAGCAGAAAGAACAGTCCAACATATGAAATGGTTTGATGAAACGATACTTCCAGTCCTAAAGGAATTTGCACAAAACTCACTCACGAATCTTGAGGTGCAAAGGGATTCAGATGGTGTTATTACTGCCTGTTTACGCAATCCAAAAGGACTTGACATTTCGGAACATTGTCACTGTTTATACATGGCTTTGCTTATGGCAGTACAGATTTGTATAGATTCAGACGCAGATGAGATTGTGTTAGCATTGACCTATGACTGCCGGAAATTTGTCATTTAACGCAAGAGGGAGCCGTTAGGCTCCCTTAATCTCTTGTATATTTAATCACATCGTCAGTCTCACATTCAAGGAGATTGCAAATATAATTCAAAGTTTCCATCGTGATATTTTTATTCTGTTTCAAGGAATCCAGCGTACCTTTGCTGAACCCAAAGTCATTAATCAGTTTGTATGTTGTGATTCCCTTGCGTTTCAGTGTTTCAAAAAATGGTTCGTAGGTTATCATTGGCTATCCCTCTTTCGTTAATACCTTTATTGTCCCTGTGAGTTTGATATTGCACAATCCCGGCATACCGGGTATAATATAACCATGAGAAAACATATGATTTTACTATTGTTCTTTGTGCTATTATCATGCACACTTGACGGATCATCTAAACCAATGGAGGAGGTGAAGCCAGATACAGGCCAGAGATTTAAGATTTATCAATCCCTAATTTTTTCACACCCAGACGGCAGGGATACAATACTTTGGGTGATCTTATGCACAGATGATTTAAGTGATTTAGATACAATATTTGAAGAAATAAAAATGTTCACAGAACATATGAATGGCGAATCAAATTGTTTGACGATTCATCTTTTCGGCAGTAAAATGGATTTGGAAAATTGCCGAATATTGGGAGAAAAAACATATACAAAAGGAGAATGAGAGGGTATGAAGAAACAGGTTGTTATTCTAGGATTAGCGGTTGTATTGGCAACCAGCACAGGTATGCCAGCATTTGCAGAGACCGGATTTGCTATGGAACAAACAGAGGTACATCATAATGAAGGATATGATTCAGAACACCCATTATCCAGTATGATTGATTCGTGGGCTTTAAGATTATCAGATGATACGTACAGTTTAAACTATGTATGTTCATGGAATGTCCAGGCTATGTTAACCGGACAAATGGATCAATATTTTGCTCCTCCTGTGGGAGATTATGTTGACGCAAGAGGCAACCATATTTATACAACGCAGGAAGAATATGACTCTGCAAGAACTACGGAACAAGCATTATATAACTGGTTCTGTAATTGGTTAAACTCCATGGACTTTCAAAATATGAGCGAAATGGAAAGGGCCCAGGAAATAAAGAAAGTAATGGCTTCAGCTTCTTATGATAATGAATATGCAACAAGTGCTAGATATAATAGAAACAGTTACTATACTGTACTAATTGATAAAAAAGGTGTCTGCGGAGAATTAACAATGACTGCAATATCTTTAGCAAAAGCATTAGGACTTGAAAACACAGTGACAGGATTCGGTGATCATGCTTGGTATTTTATCAAAGCAGATGGATATTGGTATGAAGGCAATAACACATATTTAGATATGTCAAATCCATTTACCGAAGAACAGTACAGGGCGAGAAGATAAAAAAGGTATAATATTTAAGGAGAAAAAGAATTATGAGAAGAAAAAAGATTTTTGCACTGGCATTAGCCGTCACAATGGCAAGCAGTATGAGCATGACAGCATTCGCAGGTTCATGGGAGCAAGATGTAATGGGATGGTGGTATCTTGAGGACGATGGAAGTTTCGCAAGAGACGGGTGGAAAGAGATTAATGGAAAACAGTATTATTTTGATAGTCAGGGCCATATGTTGCAAGACACAATAACACCAGATGGATACAAAGTAGGTAGTGACGGAGCATGGATAAATGATGGAAATGAGGAATCCCGGTATGGTGATTATTATCTTTCCCATATTTCAAGAACCTACGGAACACAGCCAGCCGAAGAAGAAACCTATACTTATGATGGCGCAGAAAAATATGTTCTTTCAAATCAGAATCCGTATCCGTATGTTTTAGATTATTGTATTAAAGGGCGAATTGGTGAGGAAGAAAAGGACCCTAACACATGGTATGTGCAGGACTATGACCCAGAGTTTCATATTGAATTTTCTGAATTAGAAGATAACAAGTGGGTTTCCTATTGGTGTGCAGATGACAGCAAAAACAGAGGTAGCAGTTACGTAGGGATAATTAATCAGTGGATTTCCTTTGTTGATAATGATACGTTTACGGTCACGACAGAGGGAAGAAATTATGAATATAAAAATTATGTATATATAGAAACATATAAAAAGATAAAGTAGATATCAATAGAAAAAGAATGAGGTGCGAGTAATGAAAAAGAAAATTGCAACTTTGCTAATAGCAACTACGCTGGTAAGTTTAATGAGTACAACAGTCTTTGCATGGGACACAGAATTATTCTTAGAAGAACCGCGCACGAATGAAAATGGTTATGTAGTAGGCTGGGTATGGGAAGATGGTAATAAAGATGGTGTGTATGAATGCTATTATTCAGATGATAATGGTATGCGTTTATTGAATGCAACTACACCAGACGGGTATCAGGTAAATAATAGAGGTCAATGGGTTGTAGATGGTGTTATACAGACCCAAACAAGAAAAAAAGAGCAGATAGCAATTAACTATGCTGCATATGATCCAGAGCACCCGCTTGCAAATGTTGTTGATGCATGGGATTTAAGATTAGTAGAGACTGATTGGCAAAGTCGAAAGATGGGAACCACACAGTTTGTTTCATCATGGAATATACAGGCAAGGTTGACAAATCAAATGGATAAATATGATACAAACTCTGGCGTGAGGGAAGATCACGAACAAGTTCTTTATGACTGGTATTGTAGTTGGCTAAATAGTATGGACTTTCAGCATATGAGTGAAATGGAACGACTGCAAGAAATTAGAAAGGTAATTACAGCGGCAGAATATGAAACCGGAACGGAATATGGGCATGACTATGCAATTCTGATTAATAAAAAAGGCGTATGTGAAGATTTTGCAACAACAGCAACATTTCTAGCGACAGCGCTTGGATTAAATAGTTCGGTAAATGGATATGGAAATCATGCCATATATTATATTCAGGCGGATGGATATTGGTATGCCGGAAGTAACAATGGTATCGATATAAATCACCCTCTCGATGAGGAAGGACTTCGCTCGGGATATGCAGATTATACGCAAAGGACAGAATTTTATAATAATTTACTCGATTATTACGAGAGTATAGGAGATTCGGAAAATGCAGAAAGGGTAAGACAGAATATTGAAAGGTGGTAATCTGGTTGTAGATGTAAATGACGATTGATACATTATCTGGTTTTAAATTACTATATACACAATTGAGTATTTGCTTTACATATGCAATATTCGTTGAGTAAAATAAACGTAAAAAGGAGAACACATGATGAAGAAAAGAATTGTAGTGGCAGCATTTGCGACAGCACTTACCCTGTCTATGAGCGTTCCAGCATTTGCAGGACAATGGCAGCAGAACACAACGGGTTGGTGGTATCAGAATGATGATGGAGGCTATCCGGCTAACTCATGGCAGTGGATTGATGGAAAGTGTTATTACTTTGATAGTAACGGTTATATGTTAGCGAATACAATCACGCCGGACGGATATGCCGTAGACGCAAGCGGTGCCTGGATTGTGGATGGAGTAGTACAGACACAGAATACAGAAACACAGGCCGTTTCCCAAGCTGATATCACCATTCCGAATGTGGCAGGTACTTACATAGGAAGTGGGATCACATGCAGTATTACTGATGAAGGGAACAATAACTACTGGGTTGAATTATCGGGCCTTGAAAAGGATTATTTGCCAAACTATATAGGGAATGGCGCGTTTGAAATACCGGGTTACATCAGATATACATTCAGCGGGAATACACTTACAGTTCAGTATATGACTGGTGAAACCTATCAATTAGTAAAACAGTAAATGAAAATTCATATGTGAAATTGATATACTAATTGTAATACAAAAGCTCTTTTTGGAGGGATTTTTGTGGGAGGACGGTTTTATCTGCCGTCCTCTTTATCCATGTTCTTCCATCTTTTCAATCAAATAGTCAAGATCAAAACTCTCACAGTCCATGAAATCTTGCATATCTATGTAGATTGGTAACTCTCCATCTGCTAATTCCATACTATCCGGCTCCAGACGATAAGCAATCAAGATAGTGATTCCATCTTGTAAATAGATTCCCTTAATTCCAAAATTATCAACGATATAATACCGGCTGGAGGGAGGGTCGCATTGGAGACCATCGGAAGTACGTATAGTCATGTCGTGGACAATTAAACCCATTTCTGGTTTGATTCCCTGTTGTTTTTCATGTTCTCTTACGAGCCGTGAAAGTATGTACTCCAGGCCCTCATATTCTAGTGGTGATGGATATCTACTCATATTTAAAATTCCTTTCTTTATGTGTTTTTATTGGTTGGTACGTTTTGTATCATGCCATCTGCTATTAATATGGTGTGATTTGGCGTTTTCGTTCACGGATAATTTAAGAAAATACCACCAAATATACAACGTAAAATTTGGTTATATTGTTGGTTGTCAATGTTCAATTAATCCGTATTATATTAGGTGAAATTATTATCTGTAAAACCCTTGACTGGATAAAGGATTTTTTCAATGAATGGGTGGATATTCTTCAATCCCAAACGAAAACTTAAATATCGGGTGCAATAAGCTTGATTGGACGTCCTTTTAGCGCCTGCATATATATAATGGTTGGTTTTTTTGAAATGTAAACCAAAAATCTAGGAAATATATTACAGTTCTCTATAAAAAAAGTCGCTGACCCTTGACAGAGCAGGCGGCTTCTATCTGGTTTAAAACCGTTTATGTACTTAGGACGTAATCCTTAATCCTCTATCATAAAGCCTGACCTAGCTTGTTCTGGACGTTCTCAAAGACATTTGTTGCTACTATCTGGCGGGCGATTGCTTTCAAAACCGGAACAGCAACCGTGTTACCGATTTGCTCATATGCCCTGGCTTCTGCCACAGGGAAAATGAAATCTTCTGGAAAACCCATGATCCGCTTACATTCATTAGGCGTCAGTCTCCTTACTCTGCCATTTACAAAGTAAGATTCTGTCCCACCTGCAGGTCCTCTCGATGTGCAGACAAAAGTTGGGCAATAACCTTTTATGCTATAAACACGCCTGCCCTGACCTATGTTCCCAATGTAGCCCATTCTGTATGTATCCCGTACTCGCTCTGTAATGTCTGGCTTATAGAATGTCACGGAATCTAAATCCAAATAATAATGTTCGTCAACGTACTGCTCTAAAAAGTCCTCAACAGCAACGTCAGACTCAATTGGTTCAGGGAAAGAAAAATTGATATGTAAATCCTTGCGGATACAGACAAAATAGATACGCTTACGAATGGTAGCGCAGCCGTAGTCACTTGCCTTTAAAACCTTGTAATGCACATCATAACCAATACCTTTTAACAGTTCTAAGATAACTTTGAGTGTGTTTCCTGTGTCATGCCTGACGAGATTGTCCGCGTTCTCCAAAAATAAAATTTTAGGCTTGCGATATTCAGCAATACGGATAATTTCAAAAATCATCTGTCCTCGTGGATCGTCAAAACCTCGTAGTTTTCCGGCCAATGAAAAGGATTGGCACGGAAATCCACCACACAAAACATCAAACGGTGGAATGTCCTCGGCTTTAATCTTTGTAATATCTCCATATGGCATATCTCCATAATTTGCTTGATACGTTTCCCTTGCTCGTTTATTTTTGTCAGACGAGAAAACACAAGTACCGCCCACACTCTCCAAAGCCTGCCGGAAACCTCCAATCCCACAAAATAAATCAATAAAAGTAAAACTCATAAAAATACATCTCCTTTGCAATTTAGGGATAAAACCCTGTGCAAATAAGATGTAAGATAGGAGTGGTTAAAAAGGCTTGATTGCCTGGTTTAGAAAGGTATGGTAAAATATTTTGAGGAATAAATACTGACTTAAAAAGTGACGGAGGGCAGGCTGAAATGGTAACACCAGAAACAATCTTAAAGGAATTGATAGTCAAAGCATTGGATTATGCCGCAGAAGTACCTTATGAGGATTTTTTGAGAACCTACATCAAAGCGTTAAATAAGAGCATGTCAGCGGAAGATTTGCTTTCCTTGAACCGGCATATATTTACAACTCCAGACCAACAATTTTATTATGATATTTCCACATTCCTGATGGAGGGTTGGGACAAAAATTGTAACTTATATATAGAGACATATATTTCATTCTTTAAGAAACAATATCTATCAACGTATAATGAAGCGATACAGGTACCAGAAAAGGACTTATTAAAATTTTTTGATAAATGTGTGGCCGAAATTAAGGGTCAACACGTCCTTTATAACAAAAGCATTTTCAAATATATTGTTTTTTTATATCAGTATAAAGATAATATGGTGTTAAGGGCTTATTTGGGAACATTCTATCAAGATTCCGAGGATGGCGTTATCTCCGATAGAGACCATAACCGGAAGTTCATTGGCCTATTTTTTACTGATGAAGTGTATAAAAAGTATATTAACCAATGCAGGAAATTACTGGCAGGGTTTTATGGTGTTAAAGAAAGTAAATTGAACGCCACAATTTACAAGGAAATTGTAAAAGGAATAGAAAGCGAAGGGACTCATTTTTCAAAAGGTCCATATTATAGTTTTATTCAAACATTAACTGCGAATAACAATGGAAGTTCTATGTGGTATGATTTCTCATTAATTGATTATAGTAAGGCCGATTGTTTTAAAAAATTTAAATATTATCCAAATATAGATTTGATTATTGAATCTTACTATCAATCAGTTCTTTTAATGTGTTTTAGTGAAGTGAAGGACTACGCCGACCAGAGGAAAATAGAGGATAGTGATTGCGCTTTTAGAAATTATATTGAATACATCATAGGTAATACTGAAACGAAAGAATTTAAAAAAGGCCTAACAGATTATGAACCGTCAACCTGGGCAAAATGGATTGTTAAGAAAAGAGATTGTCGTGAAATTTGTGATATGGCGAGTTATGATGTCGTTTACCATATATTTAATTACACGCTGAAAAAGCTATATGAAGAAAAACTCAAAACCTTTTTTGTGAAGGAGAAGCCAGTACAAGGGACAGATGGACAGAAAAAGCTGGATAGATTAAATGCCGATCTGGAACAGTTAAGGAAAGAAAGAGATTTTTTAATATCCGAGAACCATCAGTTAAATACTAAGTTAAATAAGAAAACCAGTGACCTAAAGCGTTTTGTTGAAAACTATTATTTGTATATAGGGAATGTTGAACTTGAATATCAGGAATATATAAAGAACGATCCCTATTATGACCCAGCAGAGGTAAAGTACCAGGAAGAACAGGAGGATATTTACATAGATGAAATGGAACAGCTTCAAAATAGGCTTAGGGATTGTGAGAATTTAATCAAAAACTTGTTGCCTGCTGAAGTTGAACCAGAACCGGAACCAGTTGCGGAAGTGGATATAGCCAGGCTATATGAGTATCGGTTCTTATTCATAGGAGATTTGACAATTAGTGGATATAGTGATTTGAAATTCCGTTTTCCCAAAAGTGTGTTTATGGAGAATGCCACAACAAATATATCGAACATTAAAGTGGATTATATTGTCTTAATCACAAAGGCCATGGGCCATAGTATGTATTATAAATTACAGTCTACGGCAGCCTTAAACAACGTACCTCGTATTTTTTATAATGGCAAGAATTTTGAAAGCCTTTTGAACCTCATGTACCATCAGATTTTTGAATGACATATCGTTTTGGCAAAATGTATGGATAAAAAATGGTTCCAGGGTTTTCCCAAGAACCATTTTTTGTTATCTGGATATGATTTATTTTAGTAACCGCCACTTTGGGAATAAATGAAATCGAATAATTTTTTTGTTTCCACTTCTTTTGAGAGTGAATCTTTCTGACGAATCTCACTGTCTAAATCATCATCAAACATTGTTACCTGCTCCTGATTTGCCAGCGTCTTTAATAAGCATAAAATATAAACAGAAGTAACGGCGGCAGTCTTTTTAAAATCTTCGGGAAGGATAACACCCATCTGACACAGTTTCGTATAGTAAATAAGATTTCTTTCTATTTCATTTATCAGTGGTTGCAAAAGCTCATTGCCAAGAATCTGTTTCTTGTAGACGGAAGCAGTAATCGAACCATTTTTATTTGTCAGTCCACTGAATGTTGAAAGGTCTACATCAATACGGTCGGGCTGTGGTATTTCACCATATGCACCACAGACCACGTTAAGAATATTATCATTGTCGAAGGAGCAGTTTATAAAACACCTTAGAGCCGGAAAGAGATTGTTCCAATTTATACTGCCGGTTTTGCTGAATGGAATAAGGCTTCTTGACACAAGATGTCCAATGTATTGAATATCTCTTGCATAAAAACGGATTATGGAACTTTTCTGATCTGACTGTAATAGTATACGGTTTTCGCTCACGGTCAAGGTGAAATCATTAAAAATATTATCATTCATACATAGGTACCGCCTTTCTTTTTTGATATTTTACTATATATAGAAAATATTGGCAATACATTAGGGACTTTGCTTTTTGTGCAAATTCCCGGCTTCACGATCCATTCATGGAATGCTATACTGTAATCAGTGATTGAATTAATCCTGATTACTTTGTTATCTTCCCACCGGCTTCAGACTCACTGTCCAGCCGAAAATAGAACAAAGTA
>OBWG01000512.1_pt1 | contig 26605 bp, 18 predicted proteins | sample 1495221 | NCBI WGS metagenome assembly OBWG01 (sample SAMEA2580053, study PRJEB22360) | human gut metagenome | reverse complement strand
AAGGCTCCGATGCTTGGTGGGCTCACAGTGCAAAAGAATTGTTACCAGAAGGTTTTAAATGTCCTCATTGCGGTCATGATGAGTTCAAAAAAGAAACAGACATCATGGATGTATGGTTTGACTCTGGTTCCTCTTGGTCTGGCGTACTTGAAGTTAATGGCTTAGATGTACCATGTGCTATGTACCTTGAAGGTTCCGACCAACATCGCGGTTGGTTCAACTCTTCCTTGTTAACTGCAGTGGCAACAACTGGTAAAGCACCATATAATTCCGTATTGACTCACGGCTTCGTTGTGGATGGCGAAGGTCGCAAAATGTCTAAATCTGTAGGTAATACAGTGGCACCTAGCGACATTATCGACGTATACGGCGCTGACGTTATGCGTTTGTGGGTATCCTCTGCGGATTACCAAGCAGACGTACGTTTGTCCAAAGACATCGTAAAACAATTATCCGAAGTATACCGTAAGATCCGTAATACATTCCGTTTCTTGCTCGGTAACTTGGATGACTTCAATCCGAATACCGATAAAGTGGCTTACGCAGATATGTCCGAATTCGATAAATGGGCATTGTTGCGCTTAGAAGAAGTACGTCAAAAGGTTACTGACGCATACGAAAACTATGAATTCCACATGTTATACCATGCAATTCATAACTTCTGTACAGTAGACTTGAGCTCCATCTACCTTGATGTAATGAAAGATACTATGTATGCTGAAAGCAAAAACAACGTAGCTCGTCGTTCTGCTCAAACAGCAATGTACGAAATCTTGAAAACATTGGTAGCTATGGTATCTCCTGTACTTTCCTTCACAGCAGAAGAAGTTTGGAAGTACATGCCTAAAGAAGACGGCATGCCTGAATCCGTTATGCTTCAAGATTGGCCACAAGGCTATCCTGAACACTTCAACCAAGAATTGGCTGATAAATGGAGCCAATTGTTAGACTTGCGTACATCTGTACAAAAAGCATTGGAACTTGCTCGTCAAGACAAAACAATCGGTCACCCACTAGATGCATCTGTTACAGTATACGCTGAAGGTGCTGCATTCGACGCATTGAACGCCCTTGGTGAAGAAGGCTTAGCTAAACTCGTTATTGTATCTGAAGCTCACATCGTAAACGGCGCTGCACCAGCAGAGGCTGTAAAAGACGAAGAAACAGGCGTAGCGACAGTAGTTGCTCCATCTGAACTTGAAAAATGTGAACGCTGCTGGGTCCATCGCGATACAGTAGGTCAAGATAGCGAACATCCTACACTATGCCGTCGTTGTGCAGAAGTAGTGAAAGCTCTCTAATAGCGACTTATTTTAACACTATATAAAAAATATCCCCTCCGATAAGCTCCACCGGCTTTAACGACCTAGCGGTCTAGCCAAAGTCGCTTCTCGAAGGGGATATTTTTATTAGTCTAAAAACTACGTTCTCTATTATAGAACCCTTCATGGGGGAAGGCCAAAAGTCGCCTTCTAAAGGGGCTATTTTTGGGTATTTCGCTCGATTTGTGGGATTATAGCGCTTTCTGGTGTTTTTGTTTTGTGTTACAATGATGGAAATATTGGCTGCTAGTAAAGGGAGGGAATATCATGCAATTTATGTTAATGCATAGGGATGTACCTGTCTTACAGTTTGCTATTTTCGATGATAGAAATTGGGCCCGTATTATTGATATATTGAATGCGGCTCATATACCTGTTAATATGCTTGTGCAGCCTCATAACAGAGAACGTGCTTTAAATGAATTTATTGACCATCGATTTATTCCGCAAAGTCGTTCTAATTATGATGTTATTAAGGCCTTGTATAAGGCAAAAGATGCATTTGAACTGTCCTTGCGATCATATATGGTGAGTATTTCTGACCATTATTGGGTTAAACCTTGCGATAGTTCTGTGACTTGGTCTGATGTGAATTTTTATGATAATCCAATTCCCGATGATCAAGTGTTAATAGGCGCTATTGATACATTACATCAATATGATCCGTGGCGTCGGACGCCGAATACATCGAATAATGGGACATTGCGTCAGATTTGGTTGCACCGTGGGGATGAGATTTTGCTTTCAAAAGCGGGAGAATTGACCTTTAAACAGGAACCATTCAATGAGGCCGTTGTTAGCGATATATTAGCCTATTTTGATGTGCCTTATATAACATATTATTTGGATTATATGTCGGATGAAGCTGAGAATGTATCGGTCTGCGACTGTTTTACGAATCGTAATGTAGAATACATTCCTGCATGGCAATTGACGACTAACACAAAACCAAATGATGTGAGTGAGTACGAGCATTACGTGAATCAGTTGCATTTATTTGGTCTTACTGATGTGACGAGTCAGTTAGAGCAAATGATTGTGCTTGATGCGCTCATTGCTAATGAAGATCGTCATTGGGGCAATTTTGGGGCTCTTCGTAATAGTGAAAGCCTAGAATTCATCGGTCTTGCTCCTGTTTTTGATAACGGAAACTCCTTGGGGTATAAAGCGGCATCTGTTATGCGAAACCGTAATGCTGATGTGTCCGTAGCCTTTAACAAGACTTATACACTGGAATTGAAACATGTGTCCTCTGCTATGAAAGTAGATTGGGATGGCATTATAAATCGTTGTATGGAGCTTGTAGAACATAGATACAATCAATTGGTGGAACCAGAATTTGGCATGGACCGTGCACATATGATTGGTCAATTCATACAAGAACGAGCCAAAAAATTAAAAACTTTTTAGATTTATGAATTCATTGTATACTACCATTCTCCTCGAATATGTGATGATAATTGTTATCGCCCTATTTTCCTCATGAAAACCTTATGTGTAAAAATCTCCTCATTTCATTTTAGAATTAAAATGTTCGTTTATGATATTTATAGTTAGTTTAGTAAGTGAGTGTATGAGAAGGAGGAATATGCAATGGTAGTAACAATCATTAAAGCGGTTATGGCTGCTCTTACTGGTTTGGTAAACGCATTATTGCCTTTATTTAAATAATAAAGTTCCCAAAACCCTCATAAACCCTCAAAGCTTGAGTATGTATACTCAGCTTTGAGGGTTTTTTCTTTATGTATATTTTTACTTACAATAGAATGAAATAATATACAGACTTGAGATTTAAACGATATTTATTGTTGGTTTAAATGTAGGCTCTTTCGTTGACTATATCTAAATATATACATATAATAAAAATGAAATAAAGATGAATATACATCTTAGAACTACATATAGAGGGAGAATGAGAGACATGAAAAGAATATTAGTTGTAAAAGCTATGGTTCTTGGAACCATAGCTTGTTCAATTAGTGCTATTGGATTTGCAGCGGGGGTAGAGTCTACACATATACAAGATGCAACCAATATGCAACAAAATAAACAAGGCACGGAAAAATATGAGGCAGTGCAATCCAATTGGATGGACCGCACAGATATTAAGGTTGGCACACAATCTAAGATGGGTACGCAAGTATCTGTAGAAACATTGCAACCATTAACTCATTACGATGTAAACTCCAAGTCCGTATTGTTTGTACAAGGCGGTATTGGCAGAGGTGGTCAAGAACATTCTGCTAGTTACTATCACGGATATAATGAGATTTGGTATCCTTATAACCCTGTAACAGGTAAAGGTGACCAACGATATATGGCAGAAAAATATGAACATACGAAATCATTAGGGACTGTAGCTAATGTGGGCTTAGGGTATCGCCATCTTAGTAAGAATGAGCATGCCTATGTTGGTGTCAATGCTTTTGTTGATCGCGCCTTTTCCGAGAATGCTAATCGTGTGAGTGGGGGTCTAGAATATGTATCAGGCCTTAACGAAGTCCGAGCTAATGTATATAGAGGTTTAGGGAGTGTGAAATCGCAATCTGATATGATACATTTACCGCAATCGTACTTCACATTTGATTTGGATGGTGGCGCTGCTTACTATATGCCACATACATCTCAAAAGGTATTATCTGGATATGATGTAAGTTATGCTCGTACATTTAAAAATGCTCGTTGGGCCCGTGTACACGCAACCGTATATCATTGGAATGGTCTAAGTGTGCCAAATCATAGCGACGCATTATTGAAAACACTGGAAGTTGGTAACAGTCATGGATGGAAAGTAGGAACTACATTACAAGTAACGCCTCATGTATCGCTAGATGTAGGCTATACATCGGATAGTAAGTATACTAATGGTGCTTATGGAGTTGTTAAGTACACATTAGGTACCTCTAAGTTTGCATGGCATGGTGGTAAACATAGTGATGATACGATTACGAATGCTCGCGCTAGAATGTTAGATAAGGTAGACCGTAGCCCTATAACAATAGGCCGTACATATGAAGAAGATTGGTATGTAGATCCTAATGATCATTTATAAAATTGATGATAATTTATAAAACTAAAAGGAGAGAAGTTTCGTAATGAAATATAAGTTAGTATTAACATCTATGGTCTTGGGGGCCATAGTGTGTAGCACAAGTGCCGTAGTGGGAGCAGTCGATGTGGCGCCACAAGTGAGTGATACAGCAAAACATGAGGCAGTGCAATCTAATTGGATGGACCGCACGGATATTGCTGTAGGTGTACAGACCGGAGGTCAGTCCAAATTAGATAAAGGACATTTTTTAACGGATGACCAAAATTCAATTTATAATAAGCAGTCTGATTATGGTAATTTAACGAAAGCCTATATAGAAACATTGCAGCCTATTTCTCATTATGATGAGAACAGTAAAAGTGTTCTGTTTGTACAGGGGCGCATTGGTCGGGGTGGTGAGAAAATAGCATCGAAAGAGATGCGTGGTTATTTTCTTCCTGAATTAATAATTAATCGGAATGGGCAACCTAGTTACACCATAAAAAACACGGATGAAAAATCATCAGAGACATTAGGGATTATTGGTACTGTTGGTATTGGATATCGACGTCTTAGCCGCAATGAACATGCCTATGTAGGTGTCAATGCATTTGTTGATCGAGCTTTTACAGGCAATTATAATCGCATCAGCGGTGGCGTAGAGTATGTAAATGGACTTAACGAAGTATATGCTAATGTGTATAAGGGGCTTGGTAATACGGGCGTCGTGAGAGGTTTTGGTGGCAATCCGTACCCTAAACGCTTGTATCCTAATGGTTACCCATCAACATTTCCGTATAATACGATTCCTAGTGAAAACTATAATACTTACAAAGGCGGTAGAGCACTGGGTGGCTATGAAATCGGTTTTGCTAGATCCTTCAAGAATGCTCGTTGGGCCCGTGCCTATGTAAATGGATATCGTTGGAAGGGCTATGGATTCGGTCATAGTCAAGAATATAATTATGGGCGTCCAGGCCATTGGTCCGTTCCATGGTTTTCTGTGCGGAATACAAATCACTATAAGGGAATTAAAATCGGTGCTGAATTACAGTTAACACCACATATATCCTTAGATATTGGGTATAACAATGCAAACAATATGTCGAAAGGCATGTATGGTACTGTGAAATATACATTAGGTACATCTAAATTTGCCTTCTGGAGTGGCAAGCATAGTGATGATACGATTACTACAGCTCGTTCTAAAATGCTAAATAAGGTACGTCGTCAAGATATGATTGTAGAATCCTTTGATGACATTGAATATTTTTATTTAGCACCTATCGATCATTTATAATATGGAGAAAATGTTAGTTTTATCATTGTTATGAGAGGGGACTATATATAATGTCAGGTAAATTATTATTGAAAGCTATGGTTTTAGGGACTATGACTTTCAGCATATATACAATAGGAATAGCAGCAGAGGTTCAAGATGTAAATGGACTAGATTCTGCACAACAAACAATTGCATCCGATACAGCTAGGAAAGAGGCCGTTCGTTCTAGCTGGATGGACCGAACAGATGTGGTAGTCGGCGTTGGTATGAAAGATTCGAAAGAGACGCATAGTCAGCACCATTATGTTGGTGAATCATCGATGAGACATGATGTTCTAAATAGTGTAACTTCGAAAAGTTTAAAATCTACTGAAATCAATAAATTGTATATTGAGACCTTGCAACCTATAACCCATTATGATGAAAATGCTAAAAGCGTTGTCTTTGTACAAGGTCGGATTGGGCGCAGTGGAGAAAAGATTTCATCTCGTGCATTAAATAATTATTGGGTTCCAGCCAGACCTGCAGGGACGTTTATAACACATGATAAGCAAACAGATAAGAAAGAATCATTAGGAATGAATGCTAATATTGGCATTGGCTATCGTCGTCTTAGCAAAGGTGAACATGCTTATGTTGGTGTTAATGCGTTCTATGACCATGTGTTTAAAGGTGGTTATAAGCGCGTTAGTGGCGGTGTAGAATATGTGGCAGGTCTTAATGAATTTCATGCTAATCTGTACCGAAATCTAGGGACTGATGATAGAAAATATATAGGACTCCGTGGGCGTAGTAATGTATTGGGTGATCCTGCAGGACTGTATCCATATGGTATGGATCCCGATCAAAGTCTTTATAACTATGGTGTGGTTTCTTATGAAAATCATTGGATGTTATTAGAAAAGGTTGCTGCCAGTGGATTTGATGTAGGATACTCACGGACCTTCAAAAATGCTCGCTGGGCCCGTGTCTATGCGGACTATTATAATTGGCGTGGTAGAGAGGCTGTAAGAGTAGGGTATTATAAATTAAAAAAACGTGATGCCATAAAAGGTTTTAAAGTGGGTGCAGAATTCCATATCACACCGCATCTTACTCTTGATGCGGGTTACCAAACGGCATCTCATCATTTGAGTGGTCCTTATGCGATCTTGAAATATACCATCGGTACATCCAAGTTTGCTTGGCGTGGTGGTAAACATAGTGAAAGCGCGATTACAACGGCTCGTTCCAAGATGCTTGATAAGGTACATCGCAGTGATATGGTTGTACAAGAAACTGTAGAAGAAACTTATGATCATGGCGTTGTCGATGTAGGTTTATAATCTGTAACTCATAAAAATTACCTAAAGGATGGTAATTTTTATGTTGCAATAATAATTATGTGAGAGAAGGGGTATTGGGTAAATGTATCATAAAACAAAGTTTAATATACGACTGCTACTTTGTGTAGCAGCTTGTACGATGTGTTGGTCTATTGCTTTCGCAGATAGTACTGATACAGATACTGCTGTGAAAGTGAATTCTAGCAGTTATCAAGATTGGGCTGATAGAACTGATATTTCAGCGAAGTTTCAAACCAATCACAAGCCAATATATAGCATAGAGACCTTACAACCTATAGGTCATCATGATAACAACTCTAAGAGTATAGTATTTGTACAAGGCAAAGTTACTTCCCATGGAGGCATAAGTCGTACAGCTGATGGGTATGCAAATCATGTGACACGTAATGCAGGTGGTCATGTATATGAATGGTCCTTTGATCAGTCGATACAATCCATAGGCACAACGGGAAGCCTAGGAATAGGTTATCGCCGATTAAGTAAAAAGGAGCATAGCTATGTAGGTATTAATGCTTTTTATGATTATGCTTTCAAAGAACATTATAAGCGTGGTAGTTTAGGTGTAGAATATGTAACTGGTGAAAATGAATTGTATGCTAATTTCTATAAACCATTAGGAAGTACTACATCGTCTTATCGTAAATTTAAGCGTGATGAAATGATTCCAGCACCTTATAATATACCAGATGTTGATGTTTCTGTTGGTGAAAGTCATGAAAAACGTGTTGCCTCTGGATATGATATCGGATACGCACGAACCTTTAAAAATGCCCGTTATATACGCGCCTATATTGATCGTTATCATTGGAATCGGATGAATGGAGAGATTAGAGATGTAGAATGGTTTAGCAATGATATATATAACTATAATATTGCATTCCCTGTAAATGGTGTCTATAAGAATGGTATTAAAACTGGTGTTAATGTAAATGTGACACCTCACATTTCGGTAGGCATGGGCTATGATAAACCATTTGGACACTCTGGCGAGTTTTATGTACAAACTATGTATACGCTTGGTAAATCTAAGTTTGCTCTCTTTGGTGGAAAGCATAGTGATGATAGCATGACAACTGCTCGTTCTAAAATGCTTGATAAGATTGAACGTCAAGATATGCAGGGGCTCAATCTCAATGGGGATTTCCACGTTCATTACCCTCATGATCATTTATAATATATGTAGCCTATGTTTAGGTTATAACAAAGGAGCTAGTACGCTGTGTACTAGCTCCTTTGTGTTCTTTTATTCTATTATTGCAAATCCTTAGGCACGCTGAGCGGTTTCCAATTATCTAACTCTGGAATGTCTAATGTATTGATAGTTCGTTGTATCCAGTAATTCAAGGACACTTCGTTGCCAAAGTACTGTTCAAATAGGTATGTATTACCGGGAATATCCTTTTGCTTGCCGTGTTCGTCGACGATATGGCGCATCGATTCCTTGAGGTACAGTTGCACCCTAAATGGTGTGGACCGCTTGCCCTTGAATATGAAATAGGATGGCCCAATAAAATCGTGGGTACGAACGTTGATTTGCTCGTAGCGATTGCTCTTGAGGCCTTCCAATGATGCTTGTATCATGGCGTTGGCGTCATCATATTCCTCGAGTAGGAATGGTTCTTGGTCGACGTCGAGTACATAGTGCCACGTCGGTTTTTCTTCATCTGTTTCGATGGCCCATGCATCTGAAAGCTCCGGTAAACGGTGGCTTTCATAAAGATCATGCCACAAATTATGGACATCCTCTACATTGAGCAGCGATTTATAAATAATCTCATGCCCTTCGGCTGGATCGTAGCCGTACAATCGAACCTGATAGGTGTTGCGTGGCATACGTTTAGTCTCTAGTTTATAGATATTCCGCAATTTGTCCGGAATGGTTAGGAAATGATTGTAAAAGCTAAGCACCACCGTATCTTGTGTGGATAGGGCCTTATCGATGGTTTCTCGGTCATATAATGTGGTATCCCACTGAAAGCCATTCATAGTAACGGATAATCGAGCTGCATCGTGAGGCCATGTGGTAGGGGCCGGGCGCACGGTCGTAGAGGATTCGGTAATACCTTCCTTGTAATGCCAATGGCCATCTACCTTTTCGAAGGCTGCTAATCGTTCTGCTGCTTCATCATCTACCGGAATATCTTTGATTTCTTCGCTGCGATTGGCGAGATGTGACACGATGTACTGATGGGAGCTTTCATAATAATGGACTGCACTGTCGAGGTCGGGCGTTCCCGTCACATATCCTTTTTCATAGGCATAGCCCAAGGCAACGCGTGTGAGCGCACGGGTGATATCGTAGAAGAGCACGCGGTCCTCCTCTTGAAGCGCCCGTTTCTCTTCCTCTAACACGCGGGTCAAGGATTGAATAGCAAAACGGATATTTTTGGTCACGCCGATGCCGTGAATGCGCATGTAACTAATATATGGCAAGGAGAACAGGAACCGATCCTTTGTCGCCGCCATATGCGTCAAATCGGCGATGAGACCCCAGTCGAGAGGGAGGCCGCCAATGTGAAAGATATAGTTAAATGCGGCTTGTAACGCGGCATAACCGGCGTCGTTAAAGTCCTTTGTGGCTGCTTGTTGATACAGTTCAGTAGCCTTGATTGGGTCATACGGAATGGCAGCGCGCAACGCAGGTTGCTCATAAAAATGGTAGTAATAGTCGGCGAGTTCCGCGATACATTCTGGCTGGCCTAGTTCGGCGCCCTTTGTAAACCATGTGAAAGCCTCTGTAAACTCGCTCCTTTCGTGATGGTCGAGAGCCGTATAGAGCATCATGGTCGGATTGCCTAGTTCAGCGGCCCTGTGTGCCACACGGCGTGCATTTTCATAATCGCCTTCGTCGATATAAATATTGCGCAAGTTCCCTTGGAACATGGCGAGCCCTTGATCAAGGGCTTTGGTAAACCAGTATTTCGCATGCTCTCGAGATTTTGCTTGTAGCGTTTCTTCGTCTACCATACCGCGCAAGGTAGCAATGACTTCACGTAAACTCTTGCTGCGTGTCGCTTGGTGTAATCGTTGACTAAAGCTAGCCTTTTCTGGACCTAATAGTTGTTTAGCCTCGTTAATAACGTGGTAATCGCCCCAAAAGAATACGTTGCCTATAATATATTGGCAGTATGCATTGTCTTGCTTTGCATAATCATAGATGATGCGGAATGCATCGTCAAAGGACAACTGCATATCTCGCCTCACTGTAGGTGTAATCGACCCGGCTATGCGCAATGCTTGTAATGTGCCAATTGGACTATTCCGGCGGATACTATCATGCAAACACTGATAGGTGCGCATATTATCCTCTGGAAAACCCGACTCGGCCCACGTAAATCGCGGTCCAGCGTACACGCGTGCCAATAGGGCGTATGCATCTCCTAATTCACGTTCTTCTGGAGATAAAGCCTTCTGGTAGACTTCCTCAGCATCTGATTCACAAACGCTGCCTTGCGATGTAGCCGTGTTGCGCAACTCATGCTGAATTGGCTTTGTTGCATTCGATTGATTATTCACAATCGACTCTAATATGCGCAGACCCTCTTGAGCGGACTGCGGATCATAAGACATAAAAATTAAGTGGAAGACCCGTTGGAGGCGGTCTGTGAAATATTGAGCCATAGGCCCTCCTTTCGTTTTTATACAATACACTACTATTATATACCGAATATGTCTTGCGTTAAAGGTGGGAGGGCGGTGGCGAGTCCTGAGAACCTCCACCGGCCGGGTCTGACTACGCCCTGCGGGCTCCGCAGGGCCAAAGTCGGTTTCAGAACACGCCACCGACCCACGCATTAAGGCTAGTGTCAATTCGGTATATAATAGTAGTGAAATTGATAAAATCCGTTATTGCCAACCCAACCGTTGGACAGAGAAAGGAGGGCCTACGGCCCGTGTGACGACGTGTCCTGAGAACCTCCACCGGCCAGGTCTGATTCGCCCTTCGGGCTCACAGGGCCATAAGTAGGGTGTGAGGCAACAGAGGAGCATAGCGACGCATGGGGCCCACACATCACTTAGTCACGAACGTAAGATTTCGTAAAACGAAATCCACAGTGAGTGTAAAGTTGGATTTTTGGGCCCATCGGTTCTATCTCTAGGTCCATAGCCGACACGCGGTATATAATAGTAGTGAAATTGATAAAACCCGTTATTGCCAACCCAACCGATAGAAAGGAGGGCCTACGGCCTCTTTCTCTTCCTTATAACGAAAAAATAATTTCTAAGTTAGGTTAGAGTGGATATGAAAAAAGACACCCCGTGAAAAAACGACTTTGGCCCTGCCCCGAAGGGGACAGACCCGGCCGGTGGAGTTTTTTCGCGGGGTGTCTTTTGATTATCGTTCTAGCTGCTGACTAGAAATTATTTTTTGTTATAGTCACCAAACCATTTATCATAGATTTTTTGGTATGTGCCGTCTTCTTTAAGTTCTTTAAGTGCTTTGTTGATTGCTTGTTGTAATTCTGTGTTGCCTTTTTTAACACCAAGTACTGTGCCAGGAGCTTTTGTAGGTTCGCCTACGAGTTTAAGGTCTTTATCAGCGCCTTGTTTTAGGTAGTACATAGCAACTGCGTTATCGATGATTGCACCATCGATTGTACCAGCTTTCAATTCCATAAAGATATTGGCATTGGAGTCCATTTCTTTTACTGTTGTGTTAGGAATTTTTTTAGCCATGTCTGCAGGAACAGTACCGATTTGAACGCCTACAGTTTTGCCAGCAAGTTCGTCCATGTTGTGGATTGTGGAGTTGTCTTTGCGAACCACTGTGATGAAACCGCCTTGGTCAAAGTATACATCAGAGAAGTCTAATGCTTTTTCACGTTCAGGAGTTGCGTTGATGCCTGCTGCGATCATGTCGATGTCGCCAGATTGAACTGCTGGAATCAAAGCGTCAAAGCCCATGGATTTGAATTCCATTTTTAGGCCCAATTTTTTAGCGATTGCTTCGGACAAATCAACGTCGAAACCAACGTATTTATCGCCTTCAGTGAATTCGAATGGTGGGAATGTAGTTTCAGAACCTACACGTAATACACCAGCCTCTTGTGTCATTTTGCTTTTTTCACTGCCACAACCAGCCAATAAACCCATAGCAGCAACAGCTACGAGTGCGATGGCTGTTAATTTTTTGAATTTAAACATAGTATCCTCCTCAAACACGATACAAACATATTAATCTGTTTCTATTGTACGGAATTTTGAACCAATAGGCAATAACATTGTATAATTAAAGGTACGTAAACAAATTAAGTACACGAAATGTACCTTTTACTAAATAAGGTCGATTATTTATACACATATTTAGGAGGACCTATGTCTCTTACTGAACAATTTTCCAATGCTTGTGAAAGCTTCGCTCAAGAGGCTTTTACCATTAATTATACATTGGCTAAGAATCCAGAACTGTCTAGTCATGAGTTTAAGTCTGTTAAGACAATCGGTGCTGTCCTTGAAAAACACGGTATTCCTGTGAACTATGAGTTCTGTCACTTGCCGACTGCTTTTAAGGCGTCTGTTGTGAAAGTAGATAATCCTAAGGGCCGTTTAGCTATATTATGTGAATACGATGCGTTGCCAGATGTGGGACATGCATGTGGCCATTGTGCTAGCGGATCTATGAGTGTACTAGCAGCTCTTGCATTGCATAAGATGCAGCAAGAAGGCGTAGCTTTCAACATGGATATCGACATCATTGGAACCCCTGATGAGGAAGCGATGGGCTGCAAGGTGGATATGTGCAACGCTGGCGTGTTCAAGAATTATGATTTTGCCATTATGGTGCATCTTGATGGCGAAGAAACGCGGCCTAATTCACAATTCTTGGCCCTTGATTGTTTCCGCGCCAAGTACCACGGTAAACCGGCCCATGCGGCTGGTGAGCCTTGGAATGGCATCAATGCGGTAAACGGCGTGCAACTCGCCATCCATGCCATGGATATGCTGCGCCAACAAGTGCGACCAGAGTCGCGCATCGGCACGTGGATCATTAACGGCGGTACCGCGTCCAACGTCATTCCTGCGACTGGCGAATTAGAGGTTACCGTGCGTCATACAGAACGTGACTATTTGAACGGTTTATCTGAACAGATTAAAAAAATCTTTGAAGGTGCTGCCCTTTGTACCGGTACGACCGTAGATGTTGAGTTTTACGGAAATCCTTATGACGATATGAACCAAAACCATCGCGGCACACACCTCATCGAAGACGTGATGACCGACATGGGCCTTGATTTTGAACCAGGTCCAGCGGACATTGGGGGCAGTTCCGATATCGGTAATGTCAGCTATCAATGTGCCGCATTCCATCCTAAATTGCGCTTGGCTGGCCCAGATAAGGTGTGCCACGCCAAAGAATTTGCGGACGCTATGCTGGAACCAACTATTGAACAAACCATTGTAGATGGCGCCAATATCATTGGGGGCACATTGTTGCGATTAGTAGAAAATCCAACTGTCTTAGAAGAAATTGTGGCTGAGTTTAATGCAACTAAATAATTCTCATCTACATATAATATTACTAAATCGTTTCTAGCTGATGGGAATAGCGCTAAATAAAATGTTTCCTGTATCTGTCTGGGGAACTGTAATATCGTAGATAGAATTCGTTGCCTCTTTCAGAATTACTGATAATAGATGATAAGGGAACATTGCCATTTATAAAACTACGATTTTGGGTAAAATAAGTGCCCACCTCAATGTCGTGGTGGTAGAGTGCCCATACCACGTTATTTCCAGCGATGACAGGAATGTATTTAAACTCAAGATATTCAAATAAACTAGCTATGGTGATACCGTCTGGTACGGTAAATTCTTCGCGATGATGACTCATATCATCGGCCGCACAAACGGCATCTCGATCGATTATTATATGCATATGATTTCACATCCTTTGAAATAGTAATTCTACAATCTTATGTGATTATCTATATTGTACATCAAGTAAAATTTATATTGTATTAAAGGAGGTTTTATGTCCGCATCTGAACCATTAGACATTAAAAATTATATAGGTCTTACTGGTGATACACCCATTCGATTTATCGCGTCCGACGTGGATGGCACATTGGTCAATGATGCTAAGTCCGTAGATCCTGAGGTGGTCAATGCGGTTCGTGCCGCTCGTGAAAGCGGTATCCGCGTGGCCATCGCATCGGGCCGTGCGTGGCATGAGATGGACGATGTCATCGAAGCCATGCCGTGCTTGCGATACTTTGTGTGCACCAATGGCGCCTATGTCATGGATAAAGAAGAAGAAAAGGAACTCGTTCACATTTCCTTTGATAAAACTCGCGCCATGGATTTAGTACGAAAACTAATGACCTATGGTGTGTTTGTAGAGGCTTATGTGAAAGCCGAGATTTTCGGTCAATACCCTGTTGTTGGTAATGAGACAGCGCAAGCAGAACATTTCTTTAGACCGAATATTAGACCTTTCATTTTAAAAACACGTACCATGGTGCCCGATTTAATAGCCCATTTAGAATCGTTACCAGAAGGACCAGAGAAAATCCAAATCTTTTACGGCGATGAACGTATACGCGAACGCATCCTAGCTGATTTGCGAGATGAATTCCAAGGGGCTGCCATAGATGGAAAAGGCCGAGAACGTTTTTACGATGTCCTTGAATCTAGCGAGGGCAATTTAGAATTTGTACTTCCTCATACGACAAAAGGCACGGCCGTAGAGGCCTTGGCTAACCATTGGGGCTATACGCCTGACGAGGTGATGACCATCGGCGACAGCGAAAATGATCTATCCATGATTCGCTTTGCCAGCGCTAGCGTGGCTATGGGTAATGCACGAGATAATGTGAAAGCTGCCGCCCGTTATGAAACGACAGATAATAATCACTATGGCGTAGCTCGTGCACTATATTCGGCTATTGCGTATAACCGTGAGCTGGAAAATAAATAGAAATACTAAGTGGCTAATAGAAATACTAAGCTATTAAGGGACATACTAGTCTACTAATATAAATACTAAGAGGCTAATGGAAATAGTAATCGGATAATGGATAGATACTATATCTTATGATTGATAGAGAGGTGATGTTATATGGGCAATCTAAAATTTGATATAGACGATACCTGCGTGAAATGCGGAGCCTGTGCTGAAGACTGCCCTGTACAATGTATCACAGAAGGAACCACAAAATTTATTATTGGTAAAGGATGTATCAGTTGTGGTGATTGTTATTCGATTTGCCCAGTCGGAGCCGTGCAAATGCATAAGCTGTTTAAAGATAGAACAGGCCTGTAGTAATGTAAAACGGGTGTGTGTAATAGACCTTCTAAAAATTAGAACAGGCCTGTAGTAATGTAAAATGGGTATGTGTAATAGACCTTCTAAAAATTAGAACAGGCCTGTAGTAATCTGAAATGGGTATGTGCAATAGGCCTCCTGAAAAATAGAACAGGCCTGTAGTAATCTGAAATGTGTGTGTAATAGGCCTTTTAAAAAAATAGAACAGGCCTGTACTAATCTGAAACGTGTGTGTGTAATAGGCCTTTTAAAAATAGAACAGGCCTGTTCTATTTTTAAATAGGCATGTGAAAGGATGACCTTGAACTATCAGGATCAGAAATGTATTAGAAATCCGAACGTTAAAAAGTAATGTATAACTTTCATACGGAATATATGGAGTCCATATACTTCGTATGGTATAATGAAATGTAATGAAATTTAGCGTTTTGCTTGTTACAAACGCACCCCCAGTACAGGAATGTATGGACATTATAAATTGGTGAATATACTTTCACAAATAGATGCATACGGAGGAACTATGGAAAACAAGGAATTTGTTATTGTTGTCGATTTCGGCGGTCAATATAATCAGTTGATTGCACGCCGTGTTCGTGAAAATCACGTATACTGCGAAGTATATCCATACAACAAAGCATTAGAAAAAATTAAGGAATTGAAGCCGCAAGGTATCATCTTCACTGGTGGCCCTAACAGCGTGTACGAAGAGAATTCCCCTAAAATTGAAAAGGAAATCTTTGAACTTGGCATTCCAGTTCTTGGCATGTGCTATGGTATGCAATTTATGGCGCATACATTGGGTGGCGAAGTTAAATCTGCGGATAATCGTGAATTTGGTAAAACACCAACTAAAGTGGACACTACATCTCCATTGTTCAAAGACTTGGAAGAAGACCAAGTTGTTTGGATGTCCCATGTTGACTATGTAGCAAAAGTTCCTGAAGGTTTTGAAATCGTTGCGCATACAAAAGACTGCCCTGCAGCAGCTATGCAAAACAAAGAGCGTAAATTATATGCTATGCAATACCATGCAGAAGTATTGCACACTGAACATGGTAAAGAAATGCTTCACAACTTCTTGTACGAAGTATGTGGTTTCACAGGCACATGGACAATGGCAAACTATGCAAAAACTGCTATTGAAGAAATCCGTAACACTGTAGGCGATGGCAAAGTATTGTTGGCATTGTCTGGCGGTGTAGATAGCTCCGTTGCAGCAGCTCTTATCTCCAAAGCTGTTGGCGATCAATTGACTTGTATCTTCGTTGACCATGGTTTAATGCGTAAAAATGAAGGCGACGAAGTTGAAGCAGCTTTCAAAGATTCCGGCATGCATTTCATCCGCGTTGATGCGGAAAAACGTTTCTTAGATAAATTGGCTGGTCTTGAAGATCCAGAAGCGAAACGTAAAGCTATCGGCGAAGAATTCATCCGCGTATTCGAAGACGAAGGCCGTAAAATCGGTTCTGTTGACTTCTTAGCGCAAGGTACAATCTACCCTGACGTTATCGAGTCCGGTACTGGCGAAGCTGAAGTTATCAAATCTCACCACAACGTAGGTGGCTTGCCTGCAGTTGTAGACTTCAAAGGCCTTATCGAACCATTGCGCAATCTCTTCAAAGACGAAGTGCGTGAACTTGGTTCTGAATTAGGTTTGGCTGATTACCTTGTATGGCGTCAACCATTCCCAGGCCCTGGCCTTGCTATTCGCGTAATGGGCGAAATCACTAAAGAAAAGCTAAACATCTTGCGTGATGCGGACTACATCTTCCGTGACGAAATTGCAAAAGCTGGCCTTGATCGTAGCATCAACCAATACTTTGCAGTATTAACATCTACACGTACTGTAGGCGTTATGGGTGACTTCCGTACATACGATTACACATTGGCATTGCGTGGCGTAACAACAACAGACTTCATGACTGCTGACTGGGCACGCATTCCTTACGACGTATTGGACACAATCTCCCGTCGTATCGTAAACGAAGTACAACACATCAACCGTATCGTGTACGATATTACATCTAAACCACCTGCAACTATTGAGTGGGAATAAGTAATGAAATTTTTAAATTAAGAAAAGTAATAAATTTGAACTGTGAATTTGTTTTACTAGTACTTAAACGATAAACGTATAAAAGGAATGATTGAAGTATTAATCTATTATCTTCTTCTTTGGAGTAGTGTGTTTAGTCTAAATTAAAGATGAGGATTTGATGTTTATTTTTATTAATAATATAGTGTAATATTATTAATATGATAATTTAATTTTATGATTATCGACACTTAGCATTAAATTTATTCGGTATGATGAGGCGAGTGTATGAATACCACTTTTGAAACTTTTAATAAGACAAATCGGTTAAGATTGTTCGGAAACGAGGATGCAGGACGAGAAGATGATAATAGGTTAGCTTCATATTATTATAAAACACATCAGTATGAAGACATTATGTCTAATCTTAGTATGCAGATTGTAACTGGTGAAAAAGGAACCGGTAAGTCTGCTTTGCTTAAGATTGCTTATCTTGAATCGGAATGTAATGATATTGTTCCAATTTGGATAAGATTAGATGATTTATCAGAATTATATGATGAAATTTTACATTCTGAGAATTTATACTCATTAAAAACTTTGTGGAAACGAGCAATTAGTAAGTTAGTAGTTATGAAAGCAGCTTCACATATGAACTTTATATTAGCTGAAGATTATAGAAAAGCTATTCAATGGGCATATGATAGTGGATACTCATCACGCAATTTTATTGCACAAGCTGTAGATATTCTAAAACCAATGTATCAGAAGTATATTACTTTAGATAACGAATATGATGCTAAGGGTGAACATCACCTTTTAAAAAGAATAATTGAAAAGAAAAAAGTGCGATTGTTTTTTGATGATTTTGATCTTGACTGGAATGGGAAAAAATCTGATGTAACAAGGATAAAGAGCCTTTTATTATCTCTTAGTGATATGACAAGTGATATGGAGGGACTCTCTGTTAGGATTGCATTACGTACTGATGTTTATGACATGATTAGAAATGAAGAGTTTTCTGATAAGTTTGAAAGTGCAATAATTACATGTAAATGGAATAATCAAGAGATTATGAAAGCTTTAGCGAAGCGTATATGCTCATATTTTAATGAACCTTTTGATGAAGAGTTGGCTTCGGATAAAAGTACACTTCAATATCATATAGTCCAGTATTTAAATTGTGTTTTTGTCTCTTATTTTGATAAAAGTACGAGAGTTTGGGCTAATGCTCCTACACATCGTGTAATATATTCTTTGATTCGTCGTAAACCAAGAGATATGGTTAAGTTATGTCAAAGTGTGGCTGAGGAAGCGTACAAAAGAAAACTAGAAATCATCGATTCTGCATGTTTTCTTTCTGTTCTTGAACCCTATTCACAAGAACGATTAAAGGATTTAGTTAATGAATATTCTAAACAGCTTCCTAAACTCAAAGAGTTGCTTATACGAATGGCACCAACTAAAAAAGAAATTCAATCAAAAGTTAATGAACGATATGTGTATACTACTGCTGAATTATATGAAAAGATTAAAAATATTCAGCAAAATATGAATATTAGTATTTATCAAGGTGATTCGGAAAGACCATGCTCTGCAGACATTCACCAAATTTCACATTTCCTTTATAAAATAGGATTTATTACTGGAAGAAAACGCGATCAGGATAATAAAATTATACGAACATATTATGATGAATCCCCCTATCTTCTTTTCTCGAATGTAGGCGATAAAGGTTATTCTTGGGAAATACATCCAGCTTACAGAGGAGCACTTGCAAATGGGAAAAGTGATGAGTGGGAATTAACGTTAGATTTAAATGAATAAGGTTTATTATATAGGATAGTTCATAACTTTTATTTCTTCATTATCTTAAATAATCATATTTCTCTCTTAGTCTATCTAATTTTATAAGAAAGTTATTGAAGTCTATATTTTATAATAAGTTGATAAAGGTAAAGTTTATTCGTGCTTTCCGATTCAATTTTTATATTTTTCAAGAATTATATGGATAAACCTATAAGTGGAGTTTGGTTTATCCATAAGTGTGAGCAAAAGGGACTGTAACAGACTGTAGTAATACTGCATTCTGTTACAGTCCCTTTTTATAGAATTGTAGTTGAAATAATTAGGTAGTAATGAAATATAACAATTTTAGATCGATATACTCTATACTTTATATTGTTGTAAAGTAAATATTTTCCGTTATTTGAAGTTTTGATTTTGATTAAAGATAATTAATTTATTCAATTTAATGTATTTCTGAAAGGTTATAAGAGGTTTTAAAATGTTGGAGTCTGCAAAGAGAATTCAATATATTACTGATTATATTGTAAACTATGAGAATAATATCAAAATATTAAATAAGTTAGGATTATTTGATAATGCTACGCTTTTTGAGTTGTTTGCTATTGAATGTGCGAGTCTTTGGTTTGGGCAACGATTTTCCAATTTAAATAGTACTAAAGCAAATTATCCTTATGTTGATCTTATTTCATCTGATAATCAAATTTTTGTTCAAGTTAGTACAAATCAGGATATAGTAAATAAAATCAAATCAACACTAGAAAAAATTAGTAGTAATAAGGTGTATAAGGATAAACTTAAAGAAGTTTATTTTTTTGTATTGAATAATCCATCTATATCAAATGTAAAGGACTATTCGCATGATAATCAAATCGGTAATATAGAGTTTTTGAAGGATAAACATCTTATTACTACGTTGGATATAATTGAAAAAGCGAAGGTGGATTTAGAGTTTCAAAAAAAACTTTATGAACTTTGTATTTATGAAAGTGATACTACATCAGTTTGTGTAACTAGTCTTAAGCAAGCTGTTGATAATAGTAAATTCTTGATAGAATCTAATATAGATGATTTAATTGCAGGAGAATATGAAATTGATAGATCCGATAAACTACTTGAAATGAATGAAGCATCAGATAGATTTATTTCAGTTCAAGGTGTAGCAGGATCAGGTAAGTCTGCACTATGTAAAAAGTTTCTTAGCGATAAAGAGCTTGTTTTATTTGTACGTGCTGAAAAATTTATTGAAGCTAATTCTCTTGACTCTATTTGGAACCTCAATTTGCAAGATGTATTCAGATATACCACCAATAAACGAATTTATATATATATTGATGCACTTGAATTTATTGCTGATGCACCAAAAACAAAACATGATCTTTTATTTCAGCTTTATAATAATGCAGTTAATTATGAACATGTTTATATTATCACATCGTGTAGATCTTCTGATAAGAATGCATTCTTGAAAATTGAAAGTCATTTTTCGATACAAACTGTTGGACTTTCAGTGCTAGAGAATAGTGAGATTAATGCAATTGCTAGCAACTATCCTATAATTATGGGATTAAAGGAGAATCCTGTATACGGGCAGATTTTAAATAATCTCTTCTATTTAAATTTAATTGTTTCAAAAATAGATGATAAAACAGAAATTGAAAATATTAATTCATTTAGAAGCTATATTTGGACTGAGATTATATGTTTGGGTAGAAATAATGCGTACTCGTCAATTAAGTCTACTGAAATTCGTCAAACCATAGAATATATAGTGCTTGAGCGGGCAAAGCGCTTTTCTTCTGGAGTGTTAGCGGATGAATTAGATACTAGAATTGTGTCAATTCTAGAGTCAAATGGGGTAATAGTACGTAATTCAAATAAAATACGATTAAAATATGATATTTTTGAAGATATTTGTTTTGAAAGACTCATTGATAATAAATTTGATCTTTGTAAAGGCCAGTATGATGATTTTTTTACTATCATAGAAGATTTGGGAAGATGTGTGTATAGAAGATATCAGATATGGGTAGAAAACAAACTTTTCTCTCGGAGCGATCGAAATAAGTTTTTATATAACTTACTTTATACTGATAATATTTCAAATAAATGGAAAGATCAAACAATAATCGGAATTTTAAAATCAGATTATTGTAAGAGTTTTTTTAGTGAATATGAGAAGCTCATAGAAGGAGAGCTTTTAAATCGCTTTCTAAAGCTTGAAAATCTTTATGTGTTTAATACAAAAATACATCAAATGCCATATAATAATAATTTTGCAATCTTGTCTCCAATAGGTATAGGGCGAGAATGTCTTATTAGTTTATTATTTTCTACATATAAATATAAGAATGATGATTATAAAGATGAAACTATTAAAATTTGTGTGGATTACTCTAAAATAGGCCAATTTAATTCAGTAATAGCACAGTATGCTTGTGAGATATTAGAATATTATATTCAAAATGAGTTAGAAAATGATGGAAAAGAGTGGTATTCGTTAAAAGCTAAACCAGTAAATAACCTATTATCAGCATTATATTTAATGGCAGATTACGCTAGTTCGTGGATTAAAGAGTTTTGGAAGCAGCTAGGTGAAGCTTTTAAAAAGAATGAAGATAACTCTTTTGGACGGCTTTCGATTGATATTATAGAGTATACATTGAAAAATGTAACACCTCATCTTGCTAGATATTTAGGCAAAGAACTATGCTTACTAGCAGACATTTACTGGATAGAGGAAAGAGAATCAAAAAAAGAATATAGAATTTCTAATTATACTCCTTTAAGTCAATCTAAAATGTGGGGATTGTCAGTTAGGGCGGACTCATACTCGTATATGTTTAAAACGATTTCGCAGAACCTATTTTTACATGTGTTAGTGAGACATAATTTTGAAGCAGCATTGAGATGGATTACCCATTTAACTAATCATGTTGCAAATTATGGATATGAAAAGAGACCAAATGAATTTTCGCAAATAAGATTATATGTACCAGGTACAATTGATAAAGAGTATATTTTTTCATATAAGTTTTGGCTTGTTGGAACGCAAGAAGCTGGAATTCATTACATAGTTGATGATGCAATATATATTCTTACAAGAAGTATTATAGTGTTTTTAAAATCTGATCAATATAATAATGAAAGAAAAAAAAGCTTTTTAGAGTTTGTAAAAAATGAGATATTGAAAAAAGCTAATAATGTGATGATGTTAACCGTTATTTCAAATATAGGTATTCATTGTCGAAACTTATTACCGGGATATTCACTAGATTTATTAAGTAGTATTGAATTATTGTTTGCAGATGTTCAGAGAGTAGCATTGATTCAGCCAAATCTAACAAAGAATTTATTGGAAGCACAAATTTTACAGACTATTGGGCTTCCTACATTTGAAAATAGATACCCTATTGATAATGATATACATTTATCGTTACAGGAATATATGATACAAATGCAACTTATAGATATAGATTCGGTAGTTAAAAAATCCCAATCTATACTGGATTATCTATATTCTTTGTACCCAAATAATGAAGCTAATGCACTGGAAAATTTACAGATTCAAAAAATGGATCTCAGAACTGCGGTAGTTAGAAGTATTGGAGATAATATTAGAGAAGTTCAGCCCGTAGTTGTTGGGGAAGCCAAAAAAATTATTGAAGATAATGATAAAAATCCTTTTATGATAGAACAAAAAAGATTGGAGTGTATTATTCAAGACTGTAATGAAAGAATACAGAAACATCATTTTGACCTCCCGTCGTGCTTGGTTCAAATAGAAGCGTTAAAAACATTACTACAAACTGCATCAATACCGACAGAGATAGAAGCTGTGTTGGTGGGACTTATAGCATATTCGTTCAACTCTTATGATATGAATGAGGAGTGTAGGTCAAATCTTTGTCAGATTTGGATTGATGGTATAAAAAAAATATTTAGTAATGGTTCCTTTACGTTTGATGTGTTCTTATCGAGTGTATTATTTGCACAAATTGAACATAAACTTAATGATGTTGTAAAATCTGGATTATTGAATCTAATGGTTGAGTGTATTCTTTATAGAGGTAATAATGGAATTATTAATGGTCTTTCTACTCAGTTAAAGAAATACTTAGTGACAAATAAAACATTAGCTAAAGCTTTGTATAACACCATTGTGGCTATTTCTGAAGATGAAATGCGAAGACATTTTTATAATGCTAAGCAAGTTAGTCTTAAGGATTCGTCATATAAGTACTCCCCTAATATGCAGAAACCGCCAGACTGGATTGAGAATAAATATGTACAAAGTGGTATTCCTTTATATAAAAAGAAACGTGGAGAAATAGTTGAGGAGTTTTTAATAAAGGGAATAGAAAAGGATTACTCCAGTTGGGCAATAGATAAGTGTGAAATAGAAACTCTTTGCTATGCTATAAATTGTGGGCTTGATTTTACAGATAAGGATTTTGCTTATGTTTTTAGTCAGCTCTTTCCAACTATAATTAGATGCTGTAAAGTTCGAGAACATTATGAATTTTTGGATTATTCTTCTAGACTTGAAGTGATACAGTTTTTAGCGCAATATCTGACAACTCAAGGAGATATAGAAGTTGCTCTTACGGTAATGTTTAGGTCCATTGATTTTACAGATATTACTCGTGATGGGCTTGAAGTATTTAATGAGATTGGAGCTTATTTTTTACTATCTTATTTTGATGGTCATAAAGACCTAGATAGTCGCCGATTGATAGAACATAATATTTTAAAAATTGAAGAATGTATTTTAAATTTACCGGAAAGCTGGATAAAACAGGAATTAAGCAGGATGTTACTTTTATCTCTTCCTCAATATGGTATGGAAGATTTGAATAAAATTCAAACTAGTTATTCCTATGTTGATAAAGCCTTTCTTACAGGTCTTTGGTCTAAATATGGGCATGAACATTTTATTGAATTAATCAATATTATATATCAGTTACATATTACAGAACTCTTACCTGAAATCATCATAGTTATCTACAAAAGCTTAATGAAACTTCAGGGTAATCTGCAAGAATTAAAATTGCAAGTAAATGCAGTTGAATTAATTCTAAATATGATTATAACAAAAGCATTTTTAGAATTTAGTGATACGATTAAGGATGATGCTAAGTTACTTGCAGCATATGAGGGAATATTAGAAGTGTTAATTTCAATTGGTATCAAGGAAGCGGCAGTAATACTTGATGAGTTTAGAGTTCATTGATGGTTATATTTAATTTCTATTCCTGAATGGTAGAGATATTATTACAGGATTAACTCTAATAATTTTAGTATTTGATATTCCATATGTGATCGATGAGTCTTAATATGAGAAATTTAGATTTTACTATTAGTTGCATTGTAACTTTCTTTAGCAAGAAGATGACGAATCTACTAAATTTAAATAATGGTAAGTATTATCCTCATATTGTAATAAAAGGTACTAAGGAACCTCTTGAAATCAACTATATTGATGGTGAGGATGTTATCTTTGATAAACCAATACGAGCCAATGCGCTGCCAGTAAATGAGTATGTAGATTATTCTGGTTTAGAAGTTGGTACGGAGTTCTTTATCTTGGATGGTAGTACAATTGTTGGCGTGGGGCTTGTAAAAGAAATCTTTCAACATAAACCAATGGGAGAAAATAATTATGGGCTATAAAAATGTATGTACTACCTGCCGGATTTCCTTATCAGAGGGTACGAATTACGAGTTGTTTAACACGAATAAAACCTGTCCTATATGTAACGGCAAAATGTACTTTGTGAATGAGAAGTTCAAAGCTCCAAAAAAATCTAATGATAAAGAGTGGAAAATTATAGAGTATTTGTTGTTGAGTGGTTATGATTTTAGAAATCCCATTTACGGCACTGAAAGATATATGTATTTTGAGTTCCCTAAGAACTTACAGGAGGCGGAGGCATTCGTTCGTGAGATGAGAAAGTTATAGTAATTAATCTATTGGAGTTTATATGATTAGAATAATTGATGGCAAACCGTATTTAAATCAAGTAAAAGAATTAATTCAAGAGTATACAAAGTGGCTTGGTCGCGATTTGTCCTTTCAGAATTTAGATAAGGAATTGGCTGATATTGCTGAGAAATATATGGCTCCCAATGGTGAGTTACTTGTAGCCATTGATGATAATAATGTGGTGCTAGGTATGGTGGCTTATTATCAGCATAGCGATACTCGTTGTGAAATGAAGCGCCTCTATGTACGTCCTGAGGGGCGCGGTCATGCACTTGGTGATTGTTTGATTGAAAGTATCATGGACCATGCTAAGGCCTCTGGTTATAAAGAGATGGTATTAGACACAATTGAACCATTACAAGCAGCCATCCATTTGTACAAGAAACATGGCTTTACTGAATGTGATCCGTATTACCATAATCCTATGGATGATGTAATCTATATGAGCAAAGCGCTTTAATGATATGTAAATGAGCATTATCATATTACATAGTATATAAATTGAGAACAGAATATGCATAGTGAAGGCTACACAAGAGAATATGTCTTAGTGTAGCCTTTAGTGGTTAAACAGTATATACTTAGAGTAATAGCAACATAAATTTTACAGAGAGGAGGAAAACTATGTGTGAAGTAACAATAACACAAGCTACAGCAGAATTGCCTATGCTTGTAAAAAAACTACAGACAGGAGAAGAGTCTGTTGTGTATATCAAGCAAGATGGACGGACTGTAGCGCAGCTTACACTATCTGAAGACACTCGACAAGCAGAATCTAAAGTTGATGTGTCGAAACGTATAGGCATTGCAAAAGGTAAATTTAAAATGCCAAAAGACTTTGATAAATGGGATAAAGATATAGAAGAAATGTTTGGAGATACAATATGAATATATTATTGGACACACATTATTTACTATGGTCTATTTTAGGTGATGATTCATTATCTAAAGAAGCAAGTGATATGATAATGAATCCAAATAATAATATTTATTACAGTATTCTTTCCCTATGGGAAATTGAAATTAAGCATCTTAAACGTCCAATGTGTATGCCTATTGATGCAGTAATGGTAGAAGATAGCTGTGCGGGGGCGGGTTTTACATTGTTACCTATATTGGTTCCACATGTGTTAGCACTATCTACATTACATCGTGATGAGAATGCTAAAGCTCATAAAGATCCATTTGACCGTTTGTTAATTGCTCAGGCTAAAACATCTGATATGATATTTTTAACACATGATGAGCTTTTACCAGATTATAATGAACCATGTATTTGTTTTATGTAATATGAAAGATTAAATAATATGCTTATACGAAAAGCGATAACCGCTGATTTAGATTTGGTGACACATATAGAAGCAACTTGCTTCCCGCCTGCTGAGGCGGCGCCTCGTGAGGCTTTTAAGGAACGATTAGATTATTATGCAGGTCAGTTTTTAATTGCCTTTGACGGTGATACACCTATTGGTTTTATCGATGGTTTTGTAACGGATGGAGAAGTCTTGGAGGGTGAGAAGGATCTGATACC
>OBWG01000510.1_pt1 | contig 26688 bp, 18 predicted proteins | sample 1495221 | NCBI WGS metagenome assembly OBWG01 (sample SAMEA2580053, study PRJEB22360) | human gut metagenome | reverse complement strand
ACCACTGAGATATGCGAGATACTTTCACCAAATACTCAACTTGCCAAGTATCTGTTGCAGAAATTTGTACCTTTGCAAGTTGAGTATCTAACTTATCTACAATTGGTAGAATAGATGCATACATACGTCTATTAAAGGCATGTCGACATGCGTCAATCATACAATAAAAGGTACAGCATAGACGCACGTCTAGAGTTAGTACTTTTGCTAAATCTTGCTGTTTATAGATATCTCGTCCATCCAAACGTTTTTCATATATCTCCTCAAAAATAGACTGTACAACCTCATCATGAGTAAGTATAAAGTTAAGATAGTCCTTACGGTGCTCATCTTTTGGAGATAACTGAACTAACAGCTTTTCTCGTGTAAGGTCTTTTACAAGATTATCTAACAAAGGTTCTAAAAGGTACTGTTTCTCATAGCCGATTACTCCATCGTCATAAGATGGAAATTCATCATTATAAATACTAAGAATCTGCAAATAATCATGTACAGCATAAGCATCTAATAGTTTATCTATCCAAATATTACATTCATCATAAATGGATATGCTAAAGCAGCTCCGGCCAAACATAAAACACTTATGTAAACTACAACACATCTCACAGATAAATGCATCCTCTGTTAAAGCTGCTAACTGTTCACTCTCTGTATCTCCTTCCATGGCTTGTACCATGTAAGCACCAAAGGCATCAGCTATTAATAGGAACTCTGAGTTAATTTCTCCATGTTCGTCCATGGTATAGGTATTGGGGATTGAGGAAACAGACAGCGGTGACGGCACTGCTTCACGGTCGAAATCTTCCAAAGTTTGTTGTACTGTTATAACAGATACAGGTGTATCAAGATGAAATGCACCGTCATAATAGCCGAAAAAAGCATCCGGTGAAAAGTAAGCCTTTAAAAAATATCTTAGCATATGATCGAATATATACTGTGTCTCCGCTTTAGAGGATTCATGTGTTGGGAATAGCAGTTCACGACCTCGATGGCTTTTATACATAGGATATACTGTATAGTATCCATCACGACGTTCAGATAACAACGGCTCACCATTATAGGTACCATCACGAATAAATTCTGGCAAACAATTGATAACTTCTGTTCGCAACTCCTCGATAGGTTTTCCACAGTCATTACAAAGTGCTTTTATAAAAGCACGAATACGTTTGCGCTCTAAATCATAATATTTTCGAGCTGTCTCAACATCCTCTTCTTCGCCAGATGAGAAGCTTCCATCTAATATATAATAATCCAAAGCAAGCAAGAATGTCGTTGTTTCCTTACCTTCTATAGGTGGAAACAACGATGGTCGAATAGCATTAAATATACCTGTTGTACTTAAGGTTAAAAACTTCATAAATCCTCCCTGTCCGTAATACTACATAATAACAAACTCTCTTTATTTACTACCACCCTATGCAACCGCTTTTGCTTCAACAGCCATTACGGTTATGCCTAGCTTTCGCAGATGGTTAATAACCTCAGGATTGTCTTCGTAAAAGCATAGTTCCTCTGGTTCACAGTCAAAGAGCACACAAAAATCCTGCACCACATGGGCTATATCATTCTCTGTTTTATTGCTAAAGCGTATCGCCCTATAATCAGTGACCATATGGTGTCTTAGTAACATGCGGATCCGTTCAGGATTAGCCGCGGTCCATAAGGCACAACATTCACTGCCATATGTGCTGAGCACACGAGCTACAGAGGCATTTAACTGAGACATATCCAAGTGGCTTTCTACATACGCCTGTTTTAGGGTAGCCATATGAACTAAGTCATACTCTGACAGCTGGGGATACCATTCCTGTACGATTTCACGGGTGATACGTGGCACGACCTTACGAGGTTCTAATGCCATATATGCCAAAGCGTGTACATAACCAGCTGTATTTAATTCGTCGGTAAAAACCAATGTATTATCTACATCTACAATGTGAAACATAAGAACCTCCTTTAGTCATCTATATCAAAATAATTTTTGCTGCGCCTCTAGCGCTGGATTTACAAGGCTTACTAGGTCATCCACCGTTACCGATGTATACCCGGCTGTACCTATCCCCTCTGGATTTGTCACCAGTTGTCGCGCTTTTTGTTGTGAAAGCAAGCTACGGTTTAGTTTCATCTCTAATACTTCGCTGTCTGTTGTTTCATCGTACATAGCACAGGCCAGATGTCCGTAAGAATGTGCTTTTCCCATAGCATGACGGGACCCACTATCTCCATCTCGGCCTTCATAGCTTGCGATGAGTACTACAGCCTTGGCGAACAATGCTTGCAACCGATCTCGCTCCACATAGCGGTTTATAGCCTCATGTCGACTGCGGGGACCATTGTAATATTCAGAAATAACGAGGCCACCTTCTTCTACAATTCGATGAGCCATCTCTCGATGGGCTGCCGGCGAAATCGCATCTAATGGTGAAGGCAAGATAGCAATCGTTTTTCCACCGCAATCCATACAAACCGTATGCCCAATGGCATCACAACCTTTTGCAAGGCCGCTCACGATATGTTGACCGCGCTGTACTAATCGGTCAACAATCTTACTTTCACGAGCAATGATGTCCTCATTCGGCGTTGTATAACCAATGACCGCCACATTGCGATTTAAATTGCTCAACAGAGACAAGTCACCCTTGTAAAACAAGAGATAGGGACGATCACCCTTAGGGGCACTTTCATTAATAACAGGAAAATCCGCATCAAAGCAGCATACCGCACCGTCCATCCAATCCAAGTCATCTACCGCAACGGATAGTTCATGTACTACATCATCGATGTTGGGAATATCACTCATCATGGCGAGAAATTCATCCTCTGTTTTCCACGTATCGTGAAAGCTCTTTCTCGTTGTAATGCGACTCGTCGTATTATGGACGGCCCAGATCTTTAAAGCTATCGGTGAAATGTTCATATTATGCCCCTTTTCTATAAGAAGAACGACGGTAGGTGTATGCCACAGCGTAGAATACAACATGAGCCGCGCCCGCATCATACAATGCTTGAATACAATCCTCATCAACGTTCACTGTTTTCGTATAAATATCATCTATTAAAATAACCGTTTTACCTCGAACTGCATTGGTATCAATATGACAAGTGTCATTCGTAATCCCTACATAGGGCTCACTACCGCAATTATCAAAGCCTGGTAAAAATTTATGAATATGCGTTGTCTTCGTATCTGTATGCCGCGTAATACATCCAATGCCATCTGTGATACCGGAGTATCCGTTGGCCTGGAGTATTTTGACACACTCTTGCACCGCATCGCGGAAGCCTAACTGATTAGGTGACATAAATGCTTTAGATCTTGGTACAACGGCAACTACCGCTTCCTCAAGACCTTCCGCTTTCATGATATCCGGTATATCCCTTCTCACTCTATCATACACTTCCTGACGGGCAGATTTTAGGACACTAGGACAATAATTATTCAATGTATTTTTTAAGGTATTAAGGAAATCGGGATTTCCCGGCTCACGATAGCGCAAATACAAGTCACGGTAATAACCAACACAATCATGAGATAAGTATTCATTGCTAGATAAGGTAAAAGGTCTAACCAACTGTTCCATAAGAACCTCCATGTGTACAAACTACGTATAACAAAACTTCAAACACTGTTAAACCTGTGGAACGACCATCAATAAATTTCAAGCCGTCAAAGACGGACTTCATACCTTAGGGAGGCATAATGTGTGTAGAGAGGAGAAAATTTTATTTAAAAAGAGAATTATCATTATCATAGAAAGGAGGTAAAATGACTACTCGATGTTCGCCCCTCAGGCTTAACTTGTATGTTCATTATACGGACTAAACGAAAATGGAGATAATCAAAAAAACTAGGACTAATAATAAATATTAGTCCTATAAAAATATATTAAAATTTGATATAGTATTCATGAAATATTCATTTTATTCTTCAAGGAGAATCCATGCCAAGTGTAACGAATTACCTAAAAAACTTTAACAATATACGCTTGTTCTTTCGTAGCTTGGCCATGGGTTTGCATACGAGAAATACAGCTCCCAAGCGTGGCATAAAGAAAAGTTTGCATGATGACTATCTCAAGCGCCTCGCTTATTTCAATATGGGATCTAAAATTCGAGACACCCAAATTGGTCGAATGCATGTACACACTATCACTAAACAAGACTTTTACTGGGGACATAATTACCTGTCTTCCTTATATTCTCTCTATGCGATGAAACCTGAGACAATCATTCTTATTTTGGCCATTATCGATACAATTAGCGAGCTCAAAACTGCTTCTATTACAGACATATACGAGGCTATCAACGACCAGCCTCATATACTTTCAGCATATCAGGATTTTTTAGCAGAAAAATACCAACACACCAATAAATCGTTGCCAGATATCATCGAAAAGCAGATGATATGCCGCCTTATTAAAAGGCTAGTAACAATCGGTATAATTGATGAAATTTCTGAACGGAATACCTACATATATCGGCTAATGCCATCAGGTATTGAAAATCTAACAGATCAGCAGCTTGAGTTATTATCTAGAGCCATATTTGTATATAAAAATATATCGCTCTTTAGTACAGCAGGTAATACTTTATTAAAGAAAATTCAGCCATTACATACTAATACATCTCTATTAGATGAGCTCGAACAGCCAACTACACAAGCTTACGAAATGCAGTATTTATTTACCTATAACAATCCACTTCATGTGATTGATGAAAGCTTACTCTATACTATTGCCCAAGCACTACAAGATGATAGAATGCTCGAGCTTAGCTTTTATAATAAACGTCGTCCCAAGGTCCTCGTTCAACCAGTTCGAATTGAATCAGATTACATTGGCAATCGAGATTATCTAATCGCGTATCATAAACAAACACTTGTCACCTATCGCATTGATTCAATCGATACTATTGTTATAAAAGGTGCCTTCATAAAGGCAAATCAAATACCACAAAAGGACACTAAATATAAAACAACACTGCACGTGCGCTTTTATAAATTACCCCAATACGAACCCGTATGGGATGAGTTTAACAATACACTCAGACATGTAACGATGATTGTTGAGCAAAATACTTCGCAGTATATAGATGTAAAGTTACAGGTGCAGGATGGTCAAGTTCTGTTACCTGTATTGCGTACATTCTTACCATATATCCAAATTCCGCATAGTATTCCTGAAAGTATCCGAACACGTTTTAACGACAATTTGCATCATACACAACATGAAATAGTATCTGAACCAAGTAGCTACACAAAGAAAATCCATCCTACTTGGAACCTACTTTCACCAGAACCTACTGATTCAAATAATGCCGCAGTATCACCCCTACTAAATGAGATGACAGCGATTACTTGTAGCACGCAATACCGAATCCAGCAAGATTTAATCAACGGCATTTCATATACACTAGATGATTTGCAGTACATTATAAATCATAGACCATTATTAGATAGCTATGCACCCGTTGAGGAAAATGACCAATATGAACAAACCTTACCTAGTTATTTAGTCATTTCATCTGATCAAGGCATACAGCCTTTATTCCCTCATTTACCGGATTTAGTATTAACCACTGCAGAACGCATGTTCCTCAAAGATTTACTAACAGATCGCCGCATCAACTGGATGTTGCCTATCGATATACAGCAACATTTAGAACAAACACTTGCAGAAGTACCCACAACTTTACCGGCAAATGCATGGGCTAATAAAAGTCTTGCTGTCGATAGAACCGCTGACAGTTATACAAATCATTGGCTATGTACACAAGCAATGATAGAGCAAACAACTCTATCTTGGGAAACGCATGAAGGCGTAACCACAGTTATTCCGTGTAAATTAGAATATAATACGGCAACAAATGGATTCTCACTTATCGACTACCATGTAGCAGACGAAACTTTCCATTACTACGCACTAGACACATTGCCAACAGTGACTGTAGGGAACGTGCCTGTAGAAATCGATGCCAACGCCTTATACAAGGAATATCAAGAAACTAACCGCCAAACGGTTCTCTTCTCTATTTATGACTTGAATAACGCTATCGATCGATGCTTTAACGCATTCTGTAACTATGAAATTGTAGGCACTGAAACGGATCATAATACATTTACACTCAGCGTAAAATACTTACCATTCCAAAAAAAAGATATAGTACGAATTCTTTTGTCCTTAGGTGCTGCTATTCGTGTACATAATCCAAGAACACTAAAAGAACAACTCAATACTATTTACACACAAGCTATTTCACTATTAGGAGACTAAATATTAATCATTATATTCGTTTAATTGTCTAATATGGGTAGCAAAAAAGTTATATTTTATAAAGGATCTTATTAGATTAAAAATTCATAATTCATATATAACGCAAGAATACCTAATTTTTTTAAGGAGAAAGAAATGAAAAACGACTCTACAAAAAAAACACTCTGCAAACAAGAACTGTTCAAAGTGTACAAAATCGACAAACCTGACGAAGGAAGCTTTTTACTACAAGTAGATTGGATTGACAATAAATATACTGACAACTTACTTGATTTATGGAATGTTTATATGCCTAATGAAAAATTAGAAAGTATAGTTTTAGATTATGCAAAATTAGAATATCCCATGATTCCTTATATCCAATCTAATTCTCTAAATAAATTCACTACTACTAAATTATTAAAAAATATTGCTATAAAAAATTATTTAAAATATTTAATTTCACAAGGTGAAACAAATAGGATGAATTTAATCCAAACTATATTTAATATTTTTAAAGATATTAGCGATAGAAATTGGCTTTATAAGGATATCAATGAAGTAATAGAACTTTACTTTGATAATGATAACGTTTCACAATATAGTGCAATGTTTTTAAAACGCTTCCAAGATAGTTCTGTACATATTTATGAAGATCTTCTTAAAAGATTAACTCAACAACAAAAAATAGCTGACACCATTTTAAATAGCCGCCAAGAACTATATCAACAATTAGAAGTGCACACACTAGATTTCAAAACATTTTCAACACTTATAAATATTTTATTATGTAAAATTGCATTAAATACATCAAACGCCCCTACAGAAGAAGTTATAGCTAAAAATTGGAATCAACTATTCTCTAATATACCATATACATCAGATGTATATACATTTATTAATCAGTATGAAAAATCTTATTTATTAGTTTCGCAGTTTTCAATTATCGCAACTAATAAAATTGGAATAATCAAAACTATATATAAAGATATCATTATACTATGTGCGGCAATCGATTCAATAGAAAAAAACGAAAGATTTAATCTTAAATTAGTACAAAAATTATGGGAAAAAGAGGGTACCCTTTTTAAAGATGATTTTTATTTAAAAGATCGGTTTGAGCAAATTAATAGCTGGTTAGATTATGAGATTCTACTTAAATATAAAGATATCTTTAAACAGATTCACTTACAGCTACTAGATAGAATCAATGCAGAAAATAATAATCTTAGTATTAATTCTATTCAAAATAAATCCTCTGATGCAACATTTAGTAGTAACAATAATATGGTGAGTCCAGATGGTGACTTGACTTCAAAAAAAGATAAGCAAATTTCTAATCTCTATAAGCGTATTGCAGACCTGGAAATACAATATGCGAAAAATAATGAACTATCCAATCAAATAAATTTATATCTTAAAGAAATTTCAGAACTAAAAGAGGAAGTTGAAATTACAAAAAAACAAACATTATCTGATTTTATATCATTATTGGATAGTAAAAATTATAATTATATCTTAGGAAAACTCTACCGAATAGCCTATAAAGAATATAACCAAACAAGCTTGAATGATATCAAATTAATTTTAAAAAATCTATTTGAAGTAATAAATATTAGTGGTATTGATATTTATGGAGATATCGATTCCTCTGTTAGTATTACCGATATAAAAAAGGGTGATTATCGAGTAAATACGGAAATTGTTAATACAGCTAAAATAAAATATCCTGGTTATAAAATTGGTAGTCAAATCATCCTACATCCACTAGCAGAGGAGGACTAAAAATGGCAAATATAAAGCGAGCTTTCTATGGAATAGATTTAGGAACAACCCATACAGTTGTAGTAAAAGCAACCAAAGAAGGTAATAACTGGAAGTATACTAAATTAAAACTTCCTAATATGCCAATTAGTGAATTAGACGACATTAAAGAAACAGAGCTATTACCATCAGCAGTGTATTATGCAAAAGATGGAAGGGTTATAGTGGGAGAATATGCAAAAGCAGCAATCCATTTTGATCCAGAGCACGTTTATATAAATTCTAAAATTGACTTAGGGGGACGATTAAATCAAAATACTATTGATGAGCATACACCACTAGAGGTATCAACAGAAATTTTAAAAGTATGTTTTTCAAAAATAATTGAAGATGGCGGCTCTAATGCAAGTGTACGTATTTCAGTACCCGCAGCTTTTAGTCAGGATAAACGAAGTGATACAGAGAATGCAGCACAAAAAGCCGTATTTGATTTAGGCTACAAGGATATAAAATTAGTTCGAACAACTGAAGAGCCCTTTGCCGCATTAATAAATCTTGTAGTCAATGAATCACAGTTTATTGATATGATTAAGGCTGACAAAAATACCATTATGCTCATTGATATTGGTGGCGGGACAATGGATATTATCATTAGTGAGATCTCATATCAAGGTAACAACATTCTCCAAGCTAGTACACCTTATGCTCCTGCAAAACATGATGAATTTGCTGGAGCAAAATTTGATTACGAATTAATGAAAAAATTCATGAAGGACTTTTTAAATCATTATGAATTATTTGAACGTGAAGTCAATTCCCACGACAAAATAATATTAGAAAAAAGAATGCTATTAATAGCAGAGGATGCCAAAAAATTCCTATGTAATAAAGAAAATGAAAAACGTACATATGAGTTTACATGTGACTTCAGCGGGCTAGATATCGATCTAAGTGAAAAATCCCCCTTCAAAATATCTCTCACAAAGAAACAACTAGATATAGCACTAGAAAATCTTCTTAATAATAAATCTAATTTCAATGTACAACAATCCATCAAAAGTATTATTAATAAAACACTAGATGATAATAACCTATCCCCAGGTGATATTGACTGCATCTATTTAACTGGTGGAATGGCCAACTATGATCAAATTTCTAAAACTATTAATTCTGTAATATCAAAACCAGTTATAGTGGCAGAGGCCCCATTATTTTGTACCGCAACTGGAGTAGCGCTCTCACTAGTTATCCAAACTCCAGAAGGGACATCTGAAATAGCTAAAAATGTTAAAACACAATTGCAGAATAGGCCTATAGATAACAGCATAGATGAAAATTCCGAAAATAATAAAGTTTTCTCAAATAATCAATCTCTCTCATCTAATGCTCCCTCTTTTGATGCTGAGACTTTACACATTAATATTGCAGAAACCAAACGGATGGGTATGTCATATTTTATAGATGTCGAAGATAATATGCCTATCGAGATTATATCAAAAGATGAGACCTATCCTTGCTTTTTAAAGAAGTCTGAAATTCAACTAAAAACATCTTCTCAAAGTAGAATGAATTTAATTCTATACGAAGGACAAAACGTATTTGACTATAACATGAAAATATTAAGACAAAAAATTGTTGAATTCAATGAAATGATTAATGTAGGCACAACAATTGATATATCATATAAAATCGATGCAAATAAGCTAATTACAATTTATGCATCTATTGACGGAGAGGCGCCATTTGAATTTACTACTGAGGAGGCTGACTAATTATGTCCATAAGAATAAATCAATTTTCTTTTGATAAACAAATAAAAATTAGTTTATTGAGCAAAGATGAACAAGATAGAGTTCTTAATTCTGACAATATTGAAACCGCCTTAAAATTATTAGAAGACTTAGAAAATAATATTCAGTTAGAGGAAGGACTATATGAACCTACCTTACAAATGTCTGGCTCCCTAAGAAAATATAAAACAAAAAACTTATTCACTGAGATATTTGATAAACAAGATGTAATTGATTTTATGACTATTGCTGAAATGAGTGGAAATATGGAGGACGAAATTATTTCAGGTGAACTTTGGCGTAAAATTAATTCAATGCATAAGCAAGGTAAAAATCCTTTACAATGCATGGTCTACTCTACCAAATATAATGAAAAAGTATTCTACAATAATGAAAAAAAAATGACTACTTGGGCACAAGTAATTGCTCAAGTAGTGAATAGCAATCTTGAATATACAATAAGTATAAATCACATGTTAGTAAATTGGAGCATGTGGAAATATCAAATTACAATGTTAATTACAGCATGTAAGTATATAAAAAAAGATAATAAACTTGATGAAGTAATCAGAGATATATATAGCAACTCTAATGATGATAAAATACGCTTTACCGTATTAAAACGTCTTTTATACGGAATAAATGAAGAAAACTATAAAAAAGCATTTTTAATTCTAAGAAATACTGATTTCATCAATGTAAATTCTAATAGAAAATATTTTAATTTATTAAAGCGTACTCTTGAAACAGCTTCAGAAGCAGAAAAAGAAAAATTATATAAAACATTCAAATCTACTCCTGGTTTTAGTGCGCCAAAATCTAATAGAATTAATTCATTATTTATTAATCGAAATAATGAAAGTATTGCTGATAAAATAAATGATGCGATACCAGCTCAAAAAGATGAAATTTTAAACTTAGTTAGGAAAAAAATATGGGGAGCATATAGTGAATGGCGAGAATTAGCTTATAACGCACGAAATATAAGACAATACCGTAAAGAAATACAAGAAATGTTTATTCAAAAACTCGAAGGAAAGAATCTCAGTTCCGATGAAATCAAAGCGTACAGTATTGCAATAGGAGAATTAGATACTGACGGTAATTCATTATCATTCTTAGAAGAAAAATTAAACTATTATAATGATGACGAAAAAGAAATAATGTTTGCCTATGCACTAGCTTCAATATCTGATAAATATGTAGATTTATTTATTAATTATATTTTAAAATATGATGGTTTTAATGCTCAAACAATCATCCCTTCTGTACGAAAATTAAATGGACCTAACAAAAATCCACTTATACGACAATATTTATATTCTAATTGTCTAAAAATAAAAGAATCTAACGGAATATCTTCAAGGTTATTCAAAGTTTCGCTTAGAAATCTATCAATATTTCTCAAAGGATCCCTTACAACAAATGTCTATGATATAAAGTTTGATCAATTACTTTTTGAATTTATTGGCTATAATAAAATTGATTCAACAATAGATAGCCATAAATGTAGTACTGAAAACATAAAGTTAGTCTTAGATATTTTAGAGAATGTAATGGATAAAACTAATTACGAAGGTAGATATATGCAGTTTACATGGGATTTATTTGCTCATATTAAAAATAAAAATAATGATTTAGCTAATAGAATTGATAAATCTGTAAAATCCTTAACAGGCCAAGGGATTCCATCAATATAAGGAGTTGAAATGTGTGGATTGTATAATTAAAGAATTAGATAATAAAATTTTTCAATTTAATTTTGAGGGTAAAACTACCGATAAAGCATGTTTTAATAAAATAAAAATAGACTATCTACTTCTATTAACACTAGCTGCATGTTGGGATATAAAATCTGAACAATTAAATGAAGAAGACAAGAAAGCTTTTCTCTCAGCTTTACAACGACCACAAACCGGCGATTTAATAAGACTTATTGATTCTGTATTAAAAATTGATAAATCAATTGTAAGTATATTTGATATGTATAAAGAAGGTCGTAATTCCCTATTTGGTCATACAACATTCGACGAGTATGAAGCACAACGTCTTAATAAAGAATGTGAGCTATGTTGGGAACTACTTATTAATTTAACATCATTAAAGGATAAAGATAGTGACTTAATCCGAAACTTCTACCAAGATGAAAATGATTTCTATTATATAGCTAATATAAAAGAAAGTGGAGATATGCTTGTAAAGCAATTTGGTATAAAAACTGAGTTTAAAGAATTTCCTTTAGTAATGATGAAATCAAGATTACTAAATAAATCCAATACTATCACTAAAGGTGATTTATTTTTATTAGTAAACAACACTTATATAAAAATCTCTCCTTTTATACAGTATAATGATGCAGAGGAATTATTTATGCTAATTATGGATATTGAATCAGATCCATTACAATTTAAAATGGCTTATGTATTTAGAACTAATTATGCAAATGATTCAGTAAAATATTTAGATGAATTTCCGGTAGAGTTAAAAATGTTCTTCCCTGAAGATGATAAAAAAATAACCCAAAATGGCGTCACTATAAATAGGTTTTCACAATTTAATTTATTTAAACAAGAATATTATAAAGATATTAACACCGATACTCTAGTACAACTAAATAATTTTATAACCGGTAATATGGCTTATGGTGCAATAAGAGGCGTTGGCGGTGTTGGAAAAACTAGTCTAGTCTTTATGTGGCTAAATAGTATATTAACTAATGAAAACTATATATTAGAAGGCATCCGAGAAAAATTTAATTTAAAACGTATAATATTTCTCTCAGCAAAAACCAAAATTTATTCTCGAGATATTAATGCTATAAATCTTAGTAATTTTTACGAACTTTCTAGCGATATAAAAGACTATAACACATTCATAGAATCAATCTATTCTCTACTTCATCATAAAGTAAAATCAAATACTCAATTTATAGATAAGGTTAATTATTTAAAAAACTATAATATTTCTACAAATGGACTTCTAATTATTATTGATGATTATGAAAGTCTTCCATTAGAGTCAAGAGAGCAGATTCAAATATTAAAAGATTTTTTAGATCCAAAATCTATAAAATTACTTATAACAACACGTTTTATTTCTAAAGAGTCTAAAGATATAGTTGTAAGTGCACTCAATATGCAAGATTGTGCCAAAATGGCTGATTACATATTTTGTACTAATAAATGGAGACAAGATTTAACCATCCAGGAATTTCATGACCTAACGAGTGGCCTCCCGCTTCTAATTTGGTATGCAAAAGCTCATTATAATATGGGACAGTTAACAACAAAAAAATTAAAAGAGAAATTCACTGGTCCAGAAGAAGGCTTAGATTACTATTTATATAATAACTTTGAAGAATGTTTTGAAAGTGACTTTACCAAAAATTTCTTAATGCTAACCTCACGCTACTATGAACTACATCATGTATTACAAATTTCCAAAAAAACTATAATTTTTCTTTGCCTAGAAAATCCGCAAAACTATAAACAAGAAGATGAAGAGTTTTATCTCAAAGAACTAATAGACTTAAAGTTGATTTCAATCAATAAAACAACTAACTCTATTGACTTTTCTCCATTAATGACTTATATTAATAAATCTTCTTGTAAACCTCAACCAGTGAAACTGTGCCAAGAAGATGCTTTAAAAGCCCTTGTCCATTTAAATGAAGAAAGACACAAAGATTTATACGGAATTATATATTCATCTAAATATTTAGAGGACTCCGCAAAACTAAGACTTCTAAAACGGTTGATAACATTTTCATATGATGATTCTGAAATACGAAATTTAGCTATAAATAGTATTTTTACACTTACAGAAGATAAGCTGACCCTCTACAAAGAAAATGAATGTATATTTCTAAATGATCTCAATTTAATGCAGTCATTAATAGAGCATTTAAATAACAATATTAATATAGATATTAATAACTATACAACTATTATCGACTGCATTAAATCACTATCAATTAAACTTTACCAATATACAGATATCGCCCAAAAAGAATTTAATCTACTAAATATTATTTATAATCTACTAGACTTTATTCTAAAGCAAAGAGAAAACGAGGAGATAACAAATTCAGAATTAACAATACAAGCACAACTTCTTATTTGTATAGCTAAAGATATAAAAAATATTGAAACACAACATGATGAAATAGAAAAAATCAGAAATATCATTGAATCTATTTCTATCTATTGTGATATTGATAAAATATAATTACGCTATGAAATAATTATAAAGTAAAAAGAATATATTGTAATTGTTAGTGGCAAAAGACCATCAAAGATTATAATCTTGATGGTCTTTTATAGTACTACTATCTATTTTAAATGCTAATATAAAATTTTTACTTAAACATATAAACCAAATTATCTTTATAATCTTTTTGTAGCGACTTACATATAAACTTCCGCTTAGTGGCTTCTACTAAGTTCTCTTGCCCAATCGCATTATAGTATTCAATTAGTCCACCAACAATTATATTATCAATAGCCATAGCTCGTTCTTGAACGATTGTTTTTGTTATTTCTATAAACTCTTCAGCCAATTCTTTTTTATTGAATTTAATAGCTAGTAGTGCAAAATATTTATATATAATTTCCCATGGATGACCATTCACATGTTCAGATTTATTCCCTTTATGTAAGTTTTGTATCCAGCTTAATAGATTGCGACGCTTTTCCGAGTTCAACTCATCTACATAAAATCTATACAATGCCTTAATATACACATAGAACGCAAATTTAAAGGATTGCAACTTTTGATCCGCTTCTGTCATATCCTTCAAATAGCTAAATTGCTCCCACACATTATCATTCCCACCAAAATACAGGGCCGCATATTTTTCATAACCTTCACGGTTGCCCATATCAATATAATGATGAAGCAAATAAGACAGTGTGATATTATAATCGATTGATTTTTTATCAAATTGCGCCAACGCTTGTTCAAAACACTCCTCAGCGTGAGCATCTTGTAAATAAGCATACACTTGACCGCACTGGCTTAATGCACGGCCTTTACTAATGCTAACTATATCATCAGACTCAACTAATAATTGACGTAAGGATGCCAATTCATCTTCGTACTCGAGAATTTCTTTTGCTAGTGAAAGTGCCTCTTCATAACGATATTGATCATTGAGCATAACCACTCGGCGTTTGAGCGTTAGCAAATAGTCCTCTACATGACAATATTTAGCAAAGCCTTTCGCAATTTCAAAGCATCGTTCAGCCATTAAGCTGTCTCCAATATGGTTATATGCTGTAATCCCTGCATCATAAAATGCATATTTACTAGCTTCAGACTTTTCTAGATTCGCTACTAATAGTTCTAAATGGTTATATAAATACACCAGCTCATCCTGTTTCAGCAAGTTAGAATTTGCATACTTGGCAAACTGGCGAACGGCTTCCTCTATCGCTTCAACATCTGCGGCCTCTGAAATCCATTGCTCGATTTTCGGGAACCATTGCTCCCAATAATAGTCTTTAAAATCACTGCGACTTTGTTTTGTTTCAAAAAGTGTAGATAGTACTTTAAAATAGTCTTTTTGTTGATATGCCATAACAGCTTTTTCATAAGCCATGTCAATATCGTCATATGTAAAGATGAGATTTTGACTAGAGCCATTAAGGCTAGTAGCTTGCTCAATAAACGATTGATGCCAAGCTAGAGGGCTTTCACCAGTTTTATTATGATTTAAAATCGCACAAATCGTATCTGCTAAATAGAGAAAAGCATATCGTGTAGATTCAGATTCATTAGCATTGTAATAAATAGAACGTACTGAGAAATCCTCAATCTCTAAATCCAAACGATTGGTTTCCAATAATTTACGATCTAAAGCAGCACGGTAGTTATAGTCATTTGCTACTTGGAAAAAGCGTGTATCATTATTTTTATTTGCTTCTGGTGCACTATTTTTGAAATCAAAATCTTTATAGCCTAAACTAATATATTTCTTACAAAGCTCCTTATCGCTAGCTTTCACAGGAACCAAACGTGTGGCCAAATCAAATTTAACCTTAGACACATGCAAATCAAATGGATTATGAAACACGAGGCGTGATACTGTCGAATAAGCCATATTCATATATAAATTACTAGCATATTCATCATTAACAAGCATACTTGTAGACTTATGATTCAATATAGTCTTGCCTGTTCCGCTCTTAAGCATCATAACAATACGATATTGACCATGTCTCTTATATTTACCAATAGGCATGCCTTTATAAGTACACTGTTGAAAGAACTCTGGCAGGGTTGCTTGCAACTCCGTTTTCATTAATTTTACATTATACCCATTGGTATTACGCTTATTAGTATGTAAGTCTTCCGGATACTTACATTCAACTGTTTCTGCCACAGCACGGAAATAGTCATCTAATCGCTGCTTTTCATTCCAAGTATCATTATCATGACCTTTATCATCATATACAATACCTGCTATAAAGAGAGGTTCTTTATTTCCAGCGCCCTTAAAACCTTCAAAATCCCCATTTTCATCTAATGCAATCGTAATCATACTAATCTTCCATTACACCTATATGATTTATCTAAACATATAGGTCATATATTTCTCTACATTCTCTACAGACTCACTTAATTGGCCATATAATATATCATATTTACCTTGATTTCCTTTACATTGAGCAAATCTTAATTCACCATAGGTCATAATATTACTAATCGCTGGACCTGCGTTCACAACAGAGCGACCTATACAGGATCTAAAATATTCTGCATCTACCTTATAACCCTTTTCATAAGCTAACAATGCAAGATATGTGAATATCAGTTCCCATGGATGACCTTTAGGAGCTACATCTAAGGTGGCCCCTACTGTACGGCCTAACTTAATGAGGGTTTCCATAAGTTCCTTATTTATTCTTGCTCTATAAAACTGATATAACGCCTTAATATATACATATAATGCATAGCTTTCGTGTTGAACTATTTTTTCATCACTTGTCATATTCAGCAAAAATACTAATTGATCTACGATATTAAGGTGACCACCAAAATAGTTAGGTGCCCATCGTTCATAGGAATCTTGCTGTTTTGCATCAATGTAATAGTGCAACAAATAGGATACTGTTCGATAGTAATCATCTGTATCTACAGTAAATATGTCTATAGCTGGTAAGAAATAAGACTCTGCCTCAGGTCGTTCCATATAAGCGTACACTTGACCAAGTTGACTATAGGACTGTCCAAGACTGATAGCCTGTTTCCCCATCGGTAATGAAGCACGTATATGTTGTATTTGTTCCTCCACATCAACAACATACTTAGCAAGCTCCAAAGCCTCTTCATATTTATAGCAATCTATTTTTGCCACAATGCGACGGCGAACAGTTTCCATATACGTTTCAAGTGGCACTGTATGAGTGAGGGCCTGACATTTTTCAAAACAAGCTACAGATACATCGCTTTTACCAAGATGATTAAAAGCCGTCATACCACCGTCATAAAAGGCATATACTAATGCTTTATCTACACAAGACATATCCTTAATATCCTCTAAGATATACTCAAGATGTTGATATAAGTAATGCAATTTGCCTTCATCAAGACGACTCTGATTAGCATAATTTACAAAGGATTCAATCGCTCGTTCTATGGCCTCTCTATTATCTGCACTATGAATGAGTTCCTCCACAAAGGGGAACCAATTCGTTTCATAATAGGATTTAAATTTGCTATCACAACATTTCCCATCGTAAACATGACATAACGCACCATAATAATCCTCATTATGATATGCTTTCATAGCCTGCTCAAAATAGGTATCAATATCATCATACACAAACATATAATTAGGATATTTCGGATTGATTTGATTAGCAAAATCCACGAGAGTTTTGAATTTAAATATATCTTTAGTATCTCGTTCAGCACCGTAGTAAATAAAGTTACCACAGATATGGCCAGCTAAGTATAGGAATGCAAAATTAGCAGTCGTCTCTGGGCGGTCATCGTCATACTGAACAGAAACAGATTTCAACTGCACCACGTCTAAATCCGGACGATTAAACTCAACCATACGTCGATCTAAGGCAGCACGATAGGTAAAATCATTCCCCACTTGATAGGTAATAATTCCCTCTTTTTTTAATTGCTCATTCTGAAAGTCATACGGCTTATAGCCCAAACGACGATACTCTGCCAAACGGTCATATTCAGTTTCTTTAACATCTACTAATTGTGATGCTAAATGCAACTGAACACGATTGTTATGTAGCGCAAACGGATTAGATAGTACAAGGCGAGACACTAAACTATCCGCCATATGCCAGTATAAATTACTTGCTACTCCATCATGCAATAACTCACTCATATAAGGCTGTAGAAACTGTGATTTCCCAGCCTCACTCTTCAACATAAGCGTAATAGCATAATGACCAACACGTGGCATCTCCACAAGATTTCGTCCCTTATAAGTGCCATCAGCAAGAAATTCAGGTAAAGCGGCATCTAGTGCATCTCGATAGCGTTTCATATTTCTTCTTATCTGTGATTTGTTTTGAGAGTTCCCCTCTATTTCGGTAGCCCCGTCCAAATCATTAGCTTTAGTATCACCAAAGAACCCCTGTGGATAATCACTGTTTGCAGCCTCTGCTACAGCTCTAAAAAAACGATCCAAACGAATCTGCTCATTACGCAAATCCTGCTTGCTACCTTCATCATCATACACAATGCCAGTAATAAAATGGATGTGCTTTAAACTATCTTTCTTCTGTCCTAAATGATGAAAATCCCCATATTCATTCAATACGATTGTTAACATACTACCCCCACATATACGCATACTATAATATATATTCATATTGTATCATCTTATCTTCATAATACAATATTTCTGTAAACATAATACTTATTTATAATAGTTTATAGCTTAAAAGTAATACAATTATAGCTATTCTTATCAAACTTATTACTATACATAAACCTTTAATTGTCTACATCTAATTATCTATTAAAGATATTAAATCAATTCTATCTCCATGATATCTCTCTTTTACTATAATAAAACAAAAAACTCACAGCTTTATTCTAAAGTCTGTGAGTTTTTATGCCTGCAATAAATTATATTAAATATATAGGCTAAAATGGAATTTCATCATCAATATTAATCTTGGTATATATTGATTTATTATTAATAATTTCTTGTTTAGTATGGATTCGACCCATATTAGTTAATAGATCCTGATCACTATCATATTCTACTTCAAATAAAATTTTATTAATTATATTCCAATAAGTCTCATAAAGTCGTGCCTTCTCTAACAATTGATATTTAATATCAACAAAATCCCCTCCATTAAATGAACAATATGAATATTGGTCTATATTCTTTTTAGTACAGAACATATCTAACTCATCCAATATATCTGCCATTAAATAAATATATTTATTTTTAAATACATCTTCTGGAACTAACTCATCAGAAAAAGAAATATTATCATGATATTTTGAACACCAAGGGTCATTTGTTTGCCATTCAATACAAAACATTAACTCATTTGGTATATCATTTGGTAATTGATCATCACGTTTTACAACAGCAACACGACTTATATACTCTTCAAAATGAATATCCGAATAATATTCAAAACTACCATCTTCATTATTACTTACTTTAAATCGTTGAATATCAATTGTATATGGACCTATATGAGTTCTCATATATTTAGATCCCATAGGAGACTCATCTATTTCAACATGTTTATCAATAATTAACATACAAATCCCCCAAATTATATTTTGCTGAGCCTCAAAATATAATTTTTTATTCATTAATGCTTCTTGCACCAATTCATGGACACTGTAATATTTACTTACATTATCTTTTTTCAAGATTATTCCTCCTGTTAAAATATCAAATTGACGAGAATTTCAATATCCGATTTTTGGTATAGTCATAACTAATAGTGATTATAAATCTAATAATAGATATAAAATATAAGCCTAAAAATTCATAGCATAAGTATCTAAAATTCTCTCACATTAGTTTAGCTATAAATGAAAAGGGAAAATATTACTACTAGCTAATCATCTAAAATTACAGTAATTATAAGATCCACTTAATTTACAGTCAATACACTAATCCATTGGTAGTAACTCTATTTTGATATAAAAACAATTCACCGATTTCTCAGAGGATAGTTTTCATTTCTACTATTCATATTTATTATTCTACTGCAACAAATAAATTATCTCTATATAAACCCTCCTTTAAATATTATTACAAACAAAAGGGGCTCAAATAGAATACGGTAAAACTGCATTCTATTTGAGCCCTTTCGCTATCTGTCCAAGTATCATTGCCCCACCCATTCGAGTAAACATATTCGGACGATTATAGTTAAATTCTTCATCTATATGTATCTGAAGTCCTCCTCTATTCATCCCAGTAAATACTGATTCGTAAGAAGTTCTAGAAAATACGCCATAGCTTTGCTGTATGCTCATGTTTCGCCGCAATGCATAGAGGTTTCCTTCAGGTGTCACATATAATAGTAATTTATTATCACCATCATCAACCAACAACTGCAGTACATCAAGTACTAATTTCAACCTACAATGACGAACATAAAGGACGTAATATACTAAAGCTTCACCAGTTTCAAAAGAATGATTCACTTTGTCATAAGGCACGTCAAGAAAAGAGAGATACTGCTGCATCGTACGGCCCTCTACCTGATAATTAAGAGCCGGAATAAAGAGAATATGGTCTGTTCCTAAATGACTAGATAGTTGGCCAAGGTCATCTAAATTACTACGGTCACAATAAGGCGTACGAACTAGGCGGTAATCCTCTTCAATAGAGGTGCATTGATAAGTGTATCCCTTGCACTTCAAATCATCCACAACCATTTGACCATATAGTTCAATATAATCTGCTTGCCATGGACCAAGTTTACGATGCCCTATGATTCTGGCATCCTCATAATTCCAAATTTTAGTGTCTCCCTTTAGAGAAATAAATAACACATGATGAGCTCCATACTTCTGTACATACCAAGCCGCTACTTCTTGCAAGCCCTCTAAGCTATCAGGACTCCAACAGATAAGCTCCATACCAAAAGATTCATCTCCAACAAATCCATGAATATGATGACGACACCAATTACGACCTGTCGTATAAGAATAAGGTAAGCCTAGCATCGCTTGGTTATCAGTATTTGAACGACATATTATTTGACGGTTAAGAAATAAATGATTAGACCTCCCCTCCGCGTCAACGTCTTGCCCTATGGACTGACTAGGCACAACTATCATGATTCGCTTGCCTATATACGACTGAACAACATAATTAAGCTGAGATCTACCTAAAACGTCCATACATGCCACCTCATTCAATAACAAACTAGGATAAACGATAACTTTACATCTATACTATAACAGTAACAACGAGTAGAATTTTTCGCATCAATAAAGGTTCTAAATAGATCAGTCGTAATTAATTTCAAAAACATTAAATATCAATAACACTATTAATATACAGAATATGTCTCACTATCAACATTCTTTTATACGTATGGCATACATATTGAATATTAATTCTAAGTATGCTTTAATGAAATTAAGTACTATTCGTTTATGACAACTTAATATGAACTCTCTATTTGAGACATCTGCTATATTTGCGCTACAAGATAGGTCTTTACTGCCATATTTATATAAATACAAAATACATCATGGTGGTTTTCATTACGTATAGGAGTGTAGATCTATGAGTAAGGAGAAATTAGAGTTTGTAGAACAGGTTAATACAAACACAGATAATGAGTACTCTAGAGAACCTGTGCCATTAGCGGCAAGAAAATCTTGTTTTTCTCTCACAATCGTTTGGACTGGATTTGTTTTTCTTGTAACTAGTATGATGGCTGGCGGTGGATTAGCTGCGGGGCTTACCTTCAATGAATTATTGTTAGCCATGATTCTAGGAAATATTTTCTTATGTATCATCGCAGGACTAGTGAGCGTAATTGCTTATAAAACAGGTCTTACCTTTGCACTTTTAACAAGATATAGCTTTGGTCAGGAAGGCTCAAGAATCGCTTCACTCTTTGTTCCTATAGTCAATATAGGTTGGTACACTATTCAAGCGGCCTTATATGGACATTTTATTGCTCAAGTATTCAACCTTTCCTACACAGGTGAAGTCATTGCTATGATGCTCAGTGCTGTTATCATGGGTATCTTTGCAATTTTAGGTATTAAATCACTTGCCGTATTTGGCTATATCGCAATTCCAGCTATCGTATTCCTTTCACTAGGTACAGCTACTCGTTCTGTTCTAACTATCGGTGGATGGCAAGAACTGTTTAACCATATACCATTACAACCTATTGATTTACTTTCAGGTATCACTATTGTTATTGGTACATGGATTCTATCCACTGCTACATGTATCGCTGATATTATGCGCTATGGTAAAAGTAAAAAAGATGTTATTACTGCTAGCACAATTGGCTTATTGGGTGGTAATACATTAATGATTAGCTGTGGCGCTATTGCAGGTATAGCTATGCATGATGGCGACTTAATTACAGTATTATTAAGCTTTGGTCTTGTATTCCCAAGCTTATTATTGTTGACAACTAATATCTTTACAACAAATGGTGCAAACCTGTATTCCACATCACTAAACCTAGCAAACTCATTCAAATTAAATAGAAATATTATGCTAGCCGTACTAATTGCTATCTCCGCATTAGCAACAATTACTCAACCATACAAAATTGAATCCCTCTTTGTATTCTTAAGTACACTAGGTATTATTGTTCCACCACTATGTGGTATTATTTTAGCCGATTTCTATCTCGTTCATCGTGGAAAATATATTGATTATAATAAGGCTACTTTCAAAAAATGGAATCTAGTGCCTTGGATCACTTGGGCCATCGCATTAGTTGGTGTAAAATTCATGCCATTTGGTCTCGCTTCACTAAACGGGATTATAATCGGAGCCCTACTATACACACTTATCACGTATATTGTGAAACCTAATGTCGTTAGTGAAAGCAACGGGTGATTATCATGGCAATCTATAAACTCTCAGCTATACTAGGAACCATAATTATGGGTATCGGAGCCTTTATTACCTGTCTAGCCACAAGTGACAGCACTATTACCCTCGGTAACGGCATGCTCGTAGTGAGCATTATTATGATGGGATTTGGGTACTCTAAATGGCAGCCTTGATTTAATAAATCTATATAACATAAGAGGAGACTGTTTCAAAACAGTCTCCTCTTTTATCGAATTATGATTTTTTTACTAAGTCTCTGAAAATTAAAAGCATTATTTTTGTTAAATTTAATGTATAATATATGCTTAAAGAAAGTGAGGTAAATAAACAAGCAATAATTATGGAACTTATCGGTATTGTAATATTATTAATATATATGTGCTTAACATTATCAAATAAGTACATGTATATGGATATTATGATAGACAAAATTCCTGTATAAATTATACTTTTAAAGCGAAATATTAACTCATCAATCTTACCTCTTTTATTCAGCCGCTGCATAACATTCGTTCCAGCTATACCTATAAATAAACTTACTGTAGCAGTTATAAATCCTACAATAATAGAAGCAACCGTCAGAATTGATGATAAGAAATTATCACTTCTAACTTTATCTACATCAAAACAAAACGTTAACACAATGCTAATGCAAAGAAAAAGAATAAGTATTCTATATTTACCTATCATCGTTTTCATTATCTTCGCCTTCAACTGGAGCAATAATAGCTAATTGTTTCTTAAATTCTGGTAAAAATGCCATATAAACGCGATCGTGGGTAATTGGATCTGTTTTTGAATACATTAAGGAAATTCGATTTTCAACTTTAGATTCAATAAAATCAATTGCTTCAATTGGACTATTAGCATCTTTACGATATGAAGCTTTTACCCTCTTGTATCTAGGATCACCAATACAATTCCCTAAAATAGTACGAATCCCACTAAGTAATCCTTTATCTTTAGGAGCAGTACCCATTCCATATATTAAAGTAATTCTTCTAGCACCATAAGAATTATCACTTGAGATAATATCCTCTATTGATGCGCCATTTAAATCATAACAAGAGACCTCAACATTTCTTAAAATAGCTGTTTCCGGAATAACTTTAGACTCAATAATAGGCTCAAATATAAAACTAACACCATCTTGTATAAAAATCATTTCTTTATTTGAAAAATAATCTTGAACCTTTGATGCACTCACACTAAAAAAATTACGTTGTAATCCCAGCAACGAATATTTTGGAGAATAAATAATTGTCATGTCTTCCCCTATATATTCATCCGGTTCCAAAATAATCTCACTAAATACACCATCTGCACTTAGTCTTCCTGGTAAAGCACCATCTCGAATCTTCACAAAATTTAACTTCCAAAAGCCATTACGCTCTCTAGACAAAGACTGCAGAATAATCATATTATCATCATCCTGATTATGTCTCCAGATCCTCTCTTCATGATTACATTCAGATAGTTTTATTAGTAGTCGTTCTAACTTTTTATTAGTATCAATTTCAAAAGATGCTAAATCCCCTTCTATTGAAGATTTAACAAAATAGTAATGGAATTTAAGAGTAAAGCTTTTGTTAGACATATTCAATCCCCCCCTATATAATATAAATTATATAGGAAAGGCTATTACACCACAACTAATAAGTTAATCATTCACTATATATAATAACTTGATACTGATAAACTATTATTTAGTGAATATAAATTTTATAAGAGGAGATGTATTATGAAGTTTACTGAAGCCGAACGGGCTATTCTAGAGTTATTCCAAAATGATACACAATTTAATTTCGAAGGTAATACTTACAAGGTTAACTTTGCCGGAAAACCATCAAGTCCTCATGGTGAGCCTAAAACAGATATTTATATTGAAGCACAAGATATTAATACAAATGAAGTAAGAGAAATTAAGATTTCTTATAAAAAAGAAAATGCTGATTTTGTAGAGAATAAAATTAGTAAAGAACGAGCTAAACAACTGTTTGGGGATAATTGGGAAACTAAAATAAACGAGGCAACTCACAAATTAAGATCACAATTCCAAGCAAAAAAACTAATTTATAAAACAAAATCCTCAAGAACACAAGCAGGCTCAATCACTTTAGGTTGGAAATTTGAATTAACAAATAAAACAGGTGGAAAATTAAGTACACAACTAGAGCTTACAGAAGATGAAGTAACGGATGTCTACTCAGGAACAAATTTAGCGGAGAGCAAAAAAAATGCTTCAGTCAATGGTCAAATTATAAAAAATTCTGGTATAGCTAACTATATGTTAGTAACAAATGACACTTCATCAATTGAGAGTATAATTACTAGATTACAACCTATCAGTAGCTATGTTAAAAGCAACCCTAATTTATTTTGTGTCTATAAGGCCTTAAACTATAGAACATTCGATAATAAGTATGATGGTAATCGTCCTCTCGCAGTTTCAGTAGACTGGACTATAGAAAATTCTAAATTATCTCACAATTTAAACTTCAATACACCTTTAGCTGTAGGTGGAGATTCAGCTTATAATAAGTTAAAGTATGCATTAAACGCTTTAGAGAGTATTAACACTGAAGATTTAAACGAAGATAATGTTATAAACTACAATGAAATTACCCACGAATAAAAAATATGGTTGATATAATTATATCAACCATATTTTTTATTTTACACTAAAACAACTTTTATAGCAGAAGCAATCTCGTATGCCAAATTAACTGGAACTGCATTACCAATCATTTTATACCCCACGTCGACTTTACTATAAATAAATTTAAAATCGTCAGGAAATCCTTGAACACGTGCAACTTCTCTAACTGTCATTCTTCTATATAAATCTTCATGAGACTTCACAAAAATATATTTATTCTTATCAACTTTTTCCATTTTAGGTGCTTGCGGATGAAGTTGGCACTGACGACCAGATGCCTGTACCGTATAAGCTTGTTCATCCCAACTCTTAACACGATTTCTACTCATAAATATAGTAGAATATGCACCAATAAAATATTCATTATTATTAATAGCTGCAGAATTCGTATTATTCTTTTCAAGGGCTGGCACTGCCGAATCTTTTAAATCCCAAATTATATCCCTTAAGGTTATTTTATCCTCATCATTTTGTGTAGAACCCATGGGGAATTTGAAATTAACTTTAAGATCCTTTCTAAAGCCTATAAAGAAAACTCTTTTTCGCTCTTGTGCAACACCATAATCCTTAGCATTCACTAAATTAACACTAACATCATATCCTGCATCATTAAATAAATGTATAATATTCTCTACCGCCTGAGCATGTCTACCAGCAAGCATTCCACTAACATTTTCAGCTAAGAAAAATTTCGGCTTAAAATCTTTTAATATACGAATATAATCATAAAATAATTGTCCTCTTTCATCTTCTATACCTCTTAAGGCACCTGCCTCAGACCAAGATTGACAAGGAGGGCCCCCAATAATACCATCAACGTCGTCTGTGATATATTCTTCTATATCATCTTTATTTACCTTTCTAATATCACCTTCAATAAGATGTGTATTAGGATGATTAGCTTTAAAGGTATCCCAAATGGTCTTATCATATTCATTAGCAATTGGAATTTCAAATCCAGCACGCTCAAATCCCAAATCTAACCCCCCACAACCACTAAAAAGACTTATAAGCTTCATAGAATACACCCCTAATTATATATCAACTTACTAATACTTCTTTACATAAATTATAGCACAAACGTTCGATTTTTACAATAAAATCTAGAGAAAATTCAAAAGTTATTTTATAAGATAAATAATAAAATAATATCATATCTATATT